>Ga0193962_1001407_pt1 | contig 11227 bp, 11 predicted proteins | sample FB_5_MG_FD_140335 | JGI IMG/M metagenome (GOLD analysis project Ga0193962, IMG submission 140335) | Microbial mat bacterial communities from the Broadkill River, Lewes, Delaware, United States - FB_5_MG | ecosystem: Environmental > Aquatic > Freshwater > River > Microbial mats | place: USA...
AATCATACAACGGCATTAATTATCTCCCAGTAAAATTTAGGATGATATCCAGGAGCCCCGCATCCGGGTACCAAAGATGTTACATAAATACTACTCAAAAAGGAGCACAAAATAAACTATTAGAATATTGTAATGAGTTAGTATTGTCAATTTCATATTTTATACTTAAGATGTGTGGATGACCCGCATTACCGGCTCAGGGAAAAACCAACCCGGAAGATCTCTTCTTTTGAGTTGTATGTCTTCAGGCGTTCCGCATATCCATTGAAATATTGCAAATGCAGGTAGAGATTAAGTCCGTTGTTGAAAAACGAGGTTAATGGATAGCTTACGTCCGCCTGGATGCTGGGGCCAGCTTCAGCCCACCTTGTATGGGTATCTATACACAGGCCCATGGGTATGCCTGCCTGGACCTGCAAATCAAAATATCCTCGAAAGTCTGCCAGGTCGGGGTTTGTTTCATCTTCATTCATCACGTATACCCATAATTTGGGTGCCACCGTCAAATAGGCGTTATCAAAAAGTGAAATCGACATAATCGGTTTGATATATATGTAGTTGGTGGATCTGGAATCATCCCCGCCTTTGCCGTTGGATTCATGCTGGAATCCGCCTTGGATACCGAAAAGTTTAACCCATGGCAGATCTAAATCAATTCTGGGCACCAGGTAAAACAATTCGGGCTTATAGCTTGAATCATCAAAGGGTGTGGAGTTTGACTCAAGGTCCCAGTAAGAGGTCTGGGTATAGGCCATATGAAACCCGTCCAGCAGGGAATTCAACCCCCGGTTGTCAAAGGGCGCGTTGAACAACTTGTATTTAAAACTGACTTGGAATTTACTTTTTTCCCGCCCAGGGTCCACACCAAACAGGAAATAGACCGGATCATAGGCAGACAGATTTTTCAAAAAGGGCTGAAATTCGTTCTGCTTTTCTCCAATGACCAGTTGCCCGTGGTTTGCATGTTTCTCTTCCCGGTCCTGTGGTCCAACAGGCGGAACCGCGGCAAACAACACCGGGCTGGATTTGAACTTTTCAAGGGTCAGGCTGACCGTCCCGGTCATGTCTTGTGGCAGTTCGAACTCATAGGTTCGTTTGGCGAATCCGCCGGCCGGAACAGTCACCGTGCCGTCAGGGGCGGTTTCCACACAGACAGCCTTCACTGAATGCTTTTGGTCGTTTAAGCCCACCGTTACCATGACAGAATCATAATCCTTTGAAATGATATCCGTGGTACCGGGATTTTGAACAAACAGGGTAAACCGGGTGGGTTGGCCTGCCACGGTATTTTCCTGGGGCGGGACAATAAATATATTTGGCGTGGAAGCCCTTGCAGATGTTAAATGCAAAGGACCTGCACCCAGAATAAGAGTTATAAAGAATACAGCCATAAGCCGAGTTATTTTTAGGGGATGAGGCATGGAAACATTCTCTAATGATTTTTTCATGAGCCACAGCTAATTTAAAATACCCGGCTATGTCAAGAAAAATATATCATTAAGCCCGTTGACATCAAATAAATTATGTTCTAAAAACCCCTCCGTTCGAGTGATTTCTGAAATAGCTGAAACGGAGGAGTATATGTCTGAACTTGAAACTCGAGTGGAATGTAAGAGCCTTTTTAAAAAAGTTATGAAGGCTGAAGAGACAATCCAGTTTTTTAAACCTGGAATGAACCTGGGCTGGTCAGGTTTTACACCTGCAGGTTATCCAAAAGCCGTGCCCATAGCGCTGGCTGACTATGTTGAAGCCAACAGCCTTCAGGGCAAATGGCGATTCAACCTCTTCATCGGGGCATCTGTCGGTGCGGAAACAGAAGACAGATGGGCTAGCCTCGATATGATCGACAGGAGATGGCCTTACCAGACAGGTAAAAACATCGCCAAAGGTATCAACGAAGGGCGCATCAGAATGGGTGACAAACACCTTTCTCTCTTCGGCCAGGATCTTGGATACGGTTTCTATACAAAAGATACGGAGTCAGGCAAGCTTGACCTTGCCATCCTTGAAGTTTCCGCTATTAAAGAAGACGGAAGCATTGTGCCCACAGCCTCCTGTGGTGTAATCCCTGAAATCCTCATGGTTTGTGATAAGATTATCCTTGAGGTTAACACGGGCATGCCTTCATTCGAAGGAATGCACGACCTTTTTATGCAGGGAACACCGCCAAACAGACAGGTTTTCAACATTACAAAAGCAGACAGCCGCATAGGTTCTACTTCCATCGCATGTGACCCTGAAAAAGTTATTGCTGTTGTAGAGTCAAAATATCCCGACAAAGGCCGCGCTTTTACAGACATTGATGAGACATCCGAAGCTATTGCAGGGCACATCATCGATTTCTTCAATGCTGAAGTTAAAGCCGGCCGTCTTCCTGAAAATCTGCTTCCGCTCCAGTCCGGTGTTGGTTCTATCGCCAATGCTGTTGTGGGCGGTCTTGCCAAAAGTCCTTTTGAACACCTGACTGTTTTCACGGAAGTTCTTCAGGATACAATGCTTGACTTGTTTGATGCTGGTAAACTTGATGCCGCTTCTTCATGTTCACTTTCCCTTTCCGAGAAAGAAGGCTTCCCGCGTTTCCTGGCAAACCGGGATAGATACGCAGACAAGATTGTTCTTCGTCCGCTTTCCGTTTCCAACGCGCCGGAGGCGGTCCGCCGCCTGGGATGTATCTCTATGAATACACCTATTGAGTTCGATCTTTACGCCCACGCAAACTCAACACTCGTAGGTGGTACAAGAATGATCAACGGCATCGGCGGTTCAGGTGACTTCCTCAGAAACGGTTACCTTACAATAATGCACTGTCCGTCTGTCCGTCCTACAAAAACAGATCCGACAGGAATCACCTGTGTTGTGCCAAAGGCGCCGCACGTTGACCACACAGAGCACGACCTTGACGTTGTCGTCACAGATCAGGGACTTGCAGATCTTCGCGGTCTCGCGCCTAAAGAGAGAGCCCAGACGATTATCAACAAATGTGTGCATCCTGAGTATAAAGATATGATGCAGGAGTACCTTGATATAGCTTCTAAGATCACTCTTGCAAAAGGTATCGGCCACGAGCCCCAGCTCTTCGACAAATGCTTTAAAATGCAGATGAACCTTGCTAAATACGGCACCATGAAAATTGACAACTGGGACGTACCTGAAATGGTATAGTGTGCCGGTATAAGGTTCGATTGGCACGATTGAAAGCTTAAGCGCTTTTCCGGTTGCTGGTTGTACAAGACACATATAGGGGAGCCTTAACGGGTTCCCTTTTTTTATTGGTCCAACGCTTTTATGGATTTGACAACCCCTTTGGCCACCTGTTAAATTGTCGGCATGAAAAATAAAATAAGAATAGAGAAACCCTGCCGGACCCTGCTCTCCGTACCCGGACATAAAGGAATGATGCATGCCAAGGCGACGGATTCCAACGTAGACGTCATCATGCTGGACTTAGAAGACAGCGTGCCGGCAGATCAAAAAGAAGCAGCCCGTAAAACGGTTATTGCTTCGCTCCTGTCCTTGGATTTTAACGCAAAGCAGGTAGGCCTTCGCATAAACAGTCTGGAGACCCCTTTTGCCTACAAAGATTTGATCCAGGTGGCCGAGGCGGCTTGCGATCATATCGATACTATTGTGGTGCCCAAAGTGAACCATGAGGGGGACATCCATTTTGTCAGCCGTTTACTGGACGGTGTTGAAATGGCATTGGGGCAAAAAAGGCAGATTCGGATCCAGGCCTGTATTGAGACCGCCCAAGGGCTTTCTCGGATTAAAGAAATTGCCGAGGCTGATTCCAGGCTTTCAGCGCTGGCATTTGGCATTGCCGATTACCAGGCCAGCATTGGTGCCGGGCTGGTCTCTTTATCCGGCCACGGAGAAAATGAGGAACAGGTTTATCCCGGCCACCGGTGGCATTTTCCTATTAGCCGTATGGTCATGGCTGCCAAGGCCAATGGGCTTGTGGCCCTGGATGCCCCCTATGGAAATTTTAGGGATGACGCCGGTCTGAAAAAATCCACTGACCTGGGCAAGGCACTTGGGTGTGACGGCAAATGGGTGATCCATCCCGACCAGATCGACACGGTTAACCAGGTGTTTTCCCCTTCAAAGGAGGAGATTCAACGGGCCAGGCAGATTCTGGAAGCGGCAGATGACCGGTCCCGGGGCGCCGTGGCTGTGGACGGTCGCATGGTGGACCAGGCAACCATCCGCATTGCCCGCAGGGTTTGGGACCAGGCCGTTTTTCTCGGACTGGTTTAAATTACCGACCTTCGGTTCGGATACTAAATTGTTAATTCGGGGTAATTCCTACCCCGAATTCCCCGGGTGTATATAACGGATAAATCCTGATTTTTTTATTCCTGACCACAGTCCTTCTTGACGAATACGCCTATGAGGCGTATAAATAATTAATGAGCAAAGTCGTTCTGAATAAAAGAGCCCAAAAGCAGCTTAGAAAGATTCCTACCCATATCCAAGGTAAACTTCAGAGTTGGATTGAATCTGTTGAGGCGTTTGGCATTGAAGAAATTAGGATAATCCCCGGGTATCACGATGAGCCATTGACAGGACAAAGAAGCGGCCAGCGATCCATCCGGCTGTCTAAAGCATACAGGGCTTTTTATGTGGAGCATGGCGACAAAATCATAATTGAAATAATAGAGGTCAACAAACATGACTACTGAAAAAAAATATGGCAGCAAAGAGTTGGCAAAAGAGTACGGCCCCCTGACCTTTGGCCGGGCACTCTGGTCCCACCGAAAATGTGAAGACATATCCCAAAAGGATTTTGCCAAAATGCTTGGTATCTCACCGTCAAGCCTCTGTGATCTGGAAAAAGAAAGAAAACTTCCGTCAGTTAACAGGGCCGTCAGGATTGCCAGGGTTCTAAATGAGCCTGAAAAGATCTGGATACGGCTGGCCCTTCAAGACATGCTGAGGGAAGCAGATTTAGAATATGAAGTTTCCGTAGCATAAAAACCACTGATATATTCTGATTACTTAATTCTTTGGAATTAAGTAAAGTGTCCCCGGAATTTAGTCTCATCGTACAAGACCTTGGGTGTATACCTCTTCCCGTATCGGCCCATGGTTTGTCCCTGGATCGCATACCGTTAAGTCATCTGCCCGTACTTTTGGTGGTGGGGGGAGGATTTGAACCTCCGAAGGCTGAGCCGTCAGATTTACAGTCTGATCCCTTTGACCACTCGGGAACCCCACCAAAGCATTTCTGGAACCGATACCCTGAAGCGAACGGAGGACATTCTCATTACAAGTGAGATGCTCTACCAACTGAGCTATATCGGCTTATCTTAAAAACCGAGGAACATTATCAGAGAAGTTTAGGATTATCAACTCTAAAAACAAAAATGTGTGAGACCACCTATCACAGAACGATCCCACACATTTCTCTGTCATTTATCCAAACACCTCATCAGCAACACATACAGCTTTCCTTAAAGCCCCATTGACCAGATGGGCATACCGTTGGGTCATCTCAATTGTGGAGTGCCCCATGAATTCCGGGGACACCTTACTTAATTCTTTGGAATTACGTAGGATAGATGTTATTGAATTGTAATCTTGATTGTATTTCTAAGAAAAACGGTAGGATAAAAATGGCGGAAGCACATGGGAATCGAACCCACCCGGGACGGTATTAGCGCCCCACATCGGATTTGAAGTCCGAGGGCCCCACCAGTGAGCCGCGTGCTTCCGTACTACATATAAAATATACTTTTAGGCCGTTGCTTGTCAATTTGTTTTAATCGTCCCAACAAATATGGGTGTTGAAGATATTCTTTCTTTCGGTCCGGCACTAAATAATTGACTCATATTCTTCAAGTGCCGGTTCTTTGACCATGGGGTGAATTTCGTCCCAGGAGGTACACCGAACCAAGTTGTCATGTGTGGTGCATTTGCGGTTCCAGGGTCGATGGATCAATGCCGTGGGTACCCCCATGTCCCGGGCCAGGAACAGAGCCATGTCCGGGGAATCTTCTACGGCCAGATTATAATCCATCATGGATAACTCCTTTTTTGAAATGGCCAGGGCCATGTCATTTCCGGGACGATTGTACTTATCCACCATGATGAATCCCCTGAAAGGCACATCATTTTTTTCAAGCCATGCCAGGGTCGCGTTCTGGGCCGAGGTCGGACGCCCCGTTACAATATCAATGATGTGTCCCATATCCGCCCAGGCCTTCAGGGTCTCAACCGCCCCTTCCACCGGATCAAATCCCAAAAGAAAATCAGACTGATGAACCAGGTCGAAAAAATATTGAAACTCATTATCCGTCAACTGAAAACAACGTTTCAAATCAAAACAGGTCAGGTCTTCAAAAGACACGGTCTTACCGAACTCCTGGGCCATAACATCCGGATAGGTCTCTGTGGTTCTGGACACGACGTCATCCACATCCACATATATCGTTTTGGCTTGAAAACCGGTCACTTGTCTGCCTTCTCCTGTTACACATTCAATACGGGATTATTTCCCACTGAAGGCTTTTAGCAGAATATCAGACGTTTTGCAAAATCAATTGTTCAAATACGGATAAAGCAGCGTGGGCCCCTTCTTCCAATAGAAAATTCCGGCTTGCTGAAATGCCGTAAAACTGGTTGAATACAGCCATGAAAATTGAAAATGTAAAAACATCTAATATACATATCCCTTTGTTTGAAGCGTCATCCGGACAGTTTTGGTGCATCCTGGGCCAAAATCGGTCCGGGATTGATTCTTTTTTCAGTCTGTTGTCCCCAGACCACACAAAAATCCCGGGTGCTGAAATCTGCCTGCCTAAAGATATGGGCATTTTTTCCTTTGCCGGGCAGCAGGAGGTCTTTGAACAGGAACTCAAAAATGACGATACCGATTTTATGGACCGCCTGGACCCGGGCACCTTGGCCCGGGCCTTTATTCATGATCCGGATCAATACACAGACCTGATCCGCGCTTTTGGCCTGGATCAGGTCCTGGATCAGGGCTATCGGCAGTTGTCTACCGGCCAGACAAGAAAATTGTTGCTGCTGTCCAGAATCTCCTCGGGCAGTCAATGGTTGCTGATCCAATCCCCCTTTGACGGCCTGGATAAGGCGGGGTGCGGCCAGCTTGATCTGGCACTGGAGCATTGCAGGGCTTGCGGGATGGGCATTCTGGCTTTTGTCTATGATTCCGGGGACATTCCCTCCAGCGCCACCCACATTGCGGTGATTGAAAATGGGCACATGACCCTTCAAGGGGCTCGACGGGACATATTACCCAAGCTTCTTGACTTGCAGGGGCAGGCGAACTTTTCAGCGGACGTCAATGATCTAAAGCCTGCAGAAATTGCCCTTCTCCAAGATGCTGTGTCCGGAGGAGCACCGTATTCAAAGGAGCTGGTCAGACTTGAAGACGGCCATGCAGGGTATTCGGGCAGGCCTGTTTTCTCCCAGCTTAACCTGTGCATACCTGCGGGCGACCATACCCTGGTGTCAGGCCCCAACGGCTGCGGCAAATCCACCCTGCTGCAGGTGATCACAGGCGACCATCCCGCCTGCTACCGGAACCGGTTGTGGGTATTCGGTACCCGCCGGGGCACCGGAGAGTCCATCTGGGAGTTGAAAAAAAGGATGGGTATTGTCAGTACGGATTTTCACCGCAACTATCGGGTGGCCGGCAGCGTTCTGAGTTGTGTGATATCCGGTCTTTATGACACCATTGGCCTGTACCAGCGACCAGGGCCTGAAGATGAAAAAAAAGCCTTGGCCTGGCTGGAACGAATCAGCCTGGCAGATAAGGCAGAAGCCCCCTTCCGTAGCCTTTCCTATGCAGATCAGCGACTGGCGCTCATTGCCAGGGCCCTGATAAAACTGCCCGATCTTTTGGTTCTGGACGAACCCACCCATGGCCTGGATCGGGCCAACCGCAATGCGGTCCTCGATTTTTTAGGTCAGGTGGCAACGGAACAATTAAGCACCATTTTATACGTCAGCCACAGGGCGGATGAATTCAGGGGTTTTTTTGTCTCCCACATTCGTATGGGAAATTAGTGTTTGAACGAAAAGTCGCCCAGATGCAAGGTGCAGAAAAATTTGCAACGCCGCAGATGGGTGTTTTTGTTCAAACGCTATTTAGCGGTATCAAGCATCTTATTCAACAACGCCTGAACCCGAGGGTCAGCGTACATATCCTTTGACGCTTCAACCTTATGCCTGAGTACATCAATATTCGGATCTTCATTGATCTGCGTTTCCTTTTCCTTGAACAGGGCCAGACGGGCCGCATTTTTGTTGCGGTTGTCCGCGCGCTGGAATCTGGCCGCTTCGACCATGGATGAGGTGATCAACGCCTGTTCATCGGCGGAAAGGCTGTTAAACCAGACAAGGCTGACCACATTGACATGGGGAGATCGGAAAAGCAGATTCCTTTAAACCCGTAAGTTTCAAGACTTTTTAAAATTTGTTGCCCCAAAGGGCCGTCCGGGCCTATCAACACCCAGGCTTAACCCACGACAAAGGTTGAAAAATCCGTGTATATTACACAGACGTTCTTATAAAAGAATTTGCGCTAATTTATTTAAAATACAGATTGAAGTCAGGCGTTTAGGGGTTTTGGGAGGGTTCAAGAAGTTACCTTTTCTTGTTTTTTTTCAAACATCTGTGGTAATAATTTGGTCAGATTTTTTTCGAGTCCCTTAGCTCCTTAATTCGGTAACATTAAAAAAAGGACAAAAAAATGAACAAAAAAGTGATCACAACCTGCCTTGCCGCCTGCAGTATAGTTGCAGGGCTGTCATTAATTCCGGTATCCGGCATAATGGCCCAGGATGTCGGCCGCCCTGAACTGACCTTGAACGGCGGCAGCAAAGGTCCCGTCTTTTTTAAACATCAACTTCACCAGAACGTTGTTGACGATTGCGCCGTTTGTCACAAGGATTTTGACAAAAAAACGGGCGCCTTGGATGAAGCAAAGAAAACCGGTGTGCTTAAAGCGAAACAGGTGATGAATAAAACCTGTCTTACCTGCCATAGAGCAAAAAGAAACGCCGGGGAAAAATCCGGACCTACAAGCTGTAGCGCCTGCCACTCCTGATAGGATTGCCGGAGATACTACCCCAACCTTTAAAGGAGAGTCACTAATGAAATCCTCAAAATTTTCTATTATTATGCTGACAGGTCTTTTCGCTTTCTTCTGTATTGTTCCGGCGTTTGCGGATTCATGCACCAGTGCAATTAATGTGTTTAAGAGGGCCGAGGCGGTCCAGCCTTTTTTTGAAAACTGCTATGGATATGCCGTATTTCCCACCGTGGGCAAGGCCGGCATCGTTGTCGGAGGGGCCTATGGCCAGGGCCGGGTTTATCAGGCCGATCTGATCACCGGTACTGCCACTATTACCAAAATTACCGTTGGGTTTCAGCTGGGTGGGCAGGCGTTTTCCGAAATCATCTTTTTCCAGGATAAACGGGCCTATGATGAATTTACCGACGGGTCATATGAATTTGATGCCTCGATTTCAGCCGTAGTGGTTACTGCAGGGATTCAGGCCAAGGCCGGCAGTGATGGTGGAACCGCCGGGGCCAGTGCCGGGCCGGCCACTGGAATACAGGCAGATACGGGGTATTATAAAGGTATGGCCGTATTTATCCATGCCAAAGGCGGTCTGATGTATGAAGCCGCCATTGGCGGGCAGAAATTTAACGTCCACCTGTTTAAATAAAATTGGGTCTGGGCAAAAATACAAACAAATACAGCCCAATGGATAAACGTTCATCCATTGGGCTGTATTGTTTTAATAGTATGGGAAATTTCATTTTCTAATAGCTGACAGCCCGCTCGAAGGGTTATAATTTATAGTTGATCCGTCGCAAATCCATTAAGGTTAATATTTTAAAAATGCTTCAAATCGCATCGCCCAAATTGTCCCATTGATCGGTTTTCTGTGGCCCATTGAATTTTGGTTTTTCGATACTTAACTTTAGCCTATACATTTTTGTGAATATCCATCAAAAGCCTGACATATACATTGACATTAAGCGTGGCTTTTGACACATTGATTAAAAATCAATGGAAAAGAATTCTATCAAAAATGAGGCCAAAACTTACAGAGAAACAAAACAAGATCATGGGCTTTTTAAAGTCCACACTTGGGCAATCCGGAGAGACGCCAAGTCTTAGAGAGATGGCCAAAAGCCTTACCATTAGCCATGCCGCTGTGGCACAAACACTGAAATTGCTTGAAATCAAAGGTTATATCCGCAGGCTGGGACGGTACAGCAGAAACATCGTTATCCTGGATGACGCCGTCGCCACGGACGCGGAGCATCGCAAAAAGATTGTCCCCATTGTCGGACGGATCACGGCGGGACTTCCCATTTATGCTACCCAGGAGTGGGACGGCAGCCTGGTGGTGGACGATACCCTGTATCCCGGCGACAATCTGTTTGCCCTGAAGGTCCAGGGCCAGTCCATGAAGAACGCGGGTGTCCTTGACCGGGACATTGCCATCTGCAGACCCCGGCAGTATGCCGTGGACAGGGAAATTGTGGTGGCCCTGATCAACGGAGAGGAAGCCACAATCAAACGTTTTTTTCTGCATGCCGACCACATTGAACTGCGCCCGGAAAATCCTGCCTTCAGCCCCCAGACCTATGGGTTTGATGAGATCATGATCCAGGGCAAAGTGATCGGCATTATCCGCTCCGCCCAGGTTATGGAAGGAGAATAAGCCGGTGGACAGGCTGTGCGCAGGCACCAGCGGCTACTCCTATGCGGAATGGGTCGACGCAGGGGTTTACCCCGCCGGCACCCATGCAGCCGGTATGCTGCCAACCTATGCCGGGATGTTTAAGGCCACGGAGCTTAACTACACCTGGTACCAGATGCCCAAGGCCCGATCCCTGGAACGGATGGCAGCCCAGGTGCCCGAAGGGTTCAAATTCAGCGTCAAGCTTACCCGTACCATGACCCATGAAGTGGACAAAGCAGGATGGATCCGGGAGGTGTTGATGTTCCGCCAGGGTATTGCCCCTTTGGAAACCACAGGCTGTCTTTTGTGCATACTGGTTCAGCTTCCGCCTTATTTCACGCGCACCCCGGACCGGCGTATCTATCTGGCCGCCTTACTGGATGAGCTTTCAGGCTTGCCCGTGGCTGTTGAATTTCGGCATCCTTCCTGGGTCCATGATAAGGTGTTTTATGAATTCGAACGCCGGGCAATCACCCTGGTTACCGTGGATGGTCCGGACC
>Ga0193962_1001410_pt1 | contig 11217 bp, 9 predicted proteins | sample FB_5_MG_FD_140335 | JGI IMG/M metagenome (GOLD analysis project Ga0193962, IMG submission 140335) | Microbial mat bacterial communities from the Broadkill River, Lewes, Delaware, United States - FB_5_MG | ecosystem: Environmental > Aquatic > Freshwater > River > Microbial mats | place: USA...
ACCCTTTTCCGGTGCCGCCGTACGCACAGGGGTGATGCAGCTGTACCTTGCCACCCTGCAGCAGTTTGAAGCCCCGGATTTCAGTCTGGAGCTGCTGTTGCCGGACGATGATCAGCCATTGCCGATTCGTGCCGATGCCCTCGGTGTGTGGTGTAGTGGTTTCCTTAGCGGGTTTGGCCTGCAGGAACGCAAGGGCGCCCAGGGGCTGTCGGTTGAAGGACAGGAGACCCTGCGTGACTTGGCACAGATTGTACAGATCAGCACTGCTGCCGATGCCGACTCCGAGGAAGACGAAGGCGATCTGATGGAAGTGCAGGAATATGTGCGTATGGCTGCGCTGCTGGTCTTCAGTGAATGTAATGAGCCCGATGCCCCGGCGGCCGACGCACCCGCCAGCGATACACCGGTACTGCACTAACCTTTGACAGGATGCCGTGATGAAGATTTCTCAAGACGAATTTGCCCGCCGCCGTGCCCGCCTGCTACAGCAGCTGCCGGCGGGCAGCATTGCGCTGGTCTCGGCCAGTCATTTGCAGACCCGCAACCGGGATGCCGAATATGCGTTTCGTCAGGACAGTGACTTCTATTACCTGACCGGTTTCAATGAGCCCGATGCGTTGCTGTTGCTGATGCCCGGGCGTGCCGAAGGCGAATACGTGCTGTTTTGTCCGCCACGGGATCCGCAGCTGGAGGTCTGGACCGGCTACCGCGCAGGCCCCGAGGGTTGCGAACGTGATTTCGGTGCCGATCAGGCGTTCGCGCTGGACGCACTGGAGCAGCAGATGCCGCTGCTGCTGAATGGTGTGCAGCGACTATATTACGCACTGGGCAGCGATGAAGCTCTGGATACTCGCGTACGTGGCTGGCTGAACCAAGTGCGGGCGCAGGCGCGTCAGGGGGCCGAAGCACCGGAAGAACTGGTACTGCTGGACAACCTGCTGCATGAGCTGCGACTGTTCAAAAGCGATGAAGAGCAGGCGGTCATGCGCCGTGCCGCGGAGATCTCCGCCGAAGCCCACTGCCGGGCGATGCTGGCCTGCCGTCCGGGGCAGCATGAATATCAGCTGGAAGCCGAGATCACCGGTTACTGCATGCAGCAGGGTGCACGCTTTCAAGCCTATTCGCCGATCGTCGGTGGCGGTGCCAACGGCTGCATCCTGCACTATATCGACAATATGGACAGGTTGCAGGATGGCGATCTGGTGCTGATCGATGCCGGATGTGAACTGGATAACTATGCCAGTGATATTACCCGTACCTTCCCGGTCAACGGTCGTTTCTCGCCACAGCAGAAGGCACTGTACGAGCTGGTGCTTGACACACAGCTGGCCTGTATTGACGCGATGCGCCCCGGTGTTCTTTGGAACCGTATTCATGACCTGTCCGTTGAGTGCCTCACCGAGGGCCTGATCCGTCTTGGCCTGTTGCAGGGCGAACGTGACGAGCTGATCGAAACCGAGGCCTACCGTCGTTTCTACATGCACCGCATTGGTCATTGGCTGGGCATGGATGTACATGATGTGGGCCAATACAAGGTGGACGGTGACTGGCGACCGTTGGAGCCGGGCATGGTCATGACCATTGAGCCGGGGCTCTATGTAGCACCGGACGATGACAGTGTGGCGCCTGAATGGCGCGGGATCGGTATCCGTATCGAAGACGATGTGCTGGTAACTGCGGATGGTCACGAGGTGCTCACCGGTGGCGTGCCTAAAACCGTGGCTGCGATTGAGGCACTGATGGCGCGGGCCTGAACCGCCGGAGAAACGGACAATGCAGCAGTATGATCTGATCATTATCGGTGGTGGCATGGTAGGGGCCAGTCTGGCAGCCGCCTTGCTGCCGGTGGCGCGGGAACTGGAACTGAATATGGCGCTGATTGAAGCGCAGCCGCTGCCCGCTGCCGGTGAACCGGTATATACCCCGAGTTACGATGCGCGCTCCACGGCTTTGGCCCAGGGCGTACGCACGCTGTATCAGCGCATGGGGCTCTGGTCGGCACTGGAGGCTCACCTGACGCCGATCGCACAGATCCACGTGTCCGATCGCGGCCGTTTCGGCTGTACACGCCTGCACGCGCAGGAAGAAGGTGTGCCTGCGCTGGGCTATGTGGTCGAGAACCACTGGCTTGGGCAAGTGTTGATCAGTCATCTGCAGGCACATGCGGGCGCTCGACTTACCCTGATCTCGTCCGCTGAGGTACAGGCGTTGACGCCGACTGCAACCGGCAATGAAATCCGGCTGCACACCGCTACCGGTGAGCAGCACCTGCGTGCGGAACTGGTGGTGATGGCGGATGGCGGGCGCTCGACCCTGCGTGAGCGTTTGGGCATTCATTACCGCGAGCAGGCATACGGTCAGCATGCACTGGTGGCCAACGTCTCGCTGGACCGTGCGCATGCCAATATCGCTTATGAGCGTTTCACCGAGGCCGGGCCGCTGGCGCTGTTGCCGGGTGAGACGCTGGACGGACAAACGCGTTGCGGTCTGGTCTGGACGCTGGCCGATGATGCGCTTGATGACGTACTGGCGCTGGATGACCGTGCCTTTCTGGCTCGTCTGCAAACGGCGTTCGGTTACCGTGCCGGCCGCTTTACCGCCGTGGGCGAGCGGCATCATTACCCGCTTAAGCTGACACTGGCGGACGAGCAGGTCCGGACCGGATTGGTGGTGCTGGGCAATGCGGCCCATGCGCTGCACCCGATTGCCGGTCAGGGTTACAACCTTGCGTTGCGAGGTGTAGTGGCACTGGCCGATGTGATCATTGCCCGCCGGCGTGCAGGCCTCCCGCTGGGCGCTCTGGACGGTCTGCAGGCGTTTGTCGAGCAACGCCGTCAGGATCAGCAGCGCACCATCGCCTTCAGTGACCGCACCTTGAAACTGTTTACCAGTGACAATCCTCTGTTGCGTCTGGGACGTGGTCTTGGCCTGCAACTGCTGGACAGCTGTCCGGCGGGCAAGACCCTGTTTGCCCGTGCGGCGATGGGGCTGGATCAACCTGCGGCGCGTTTGCGCTGACATCGGAGACGTCGAAATGACAACTGCACAGCACGCCGAGGTAGTGATCGTAGGGGCCGGCATGGTTGGGCTGGCGCTGGCCCTGGCGCTGGCACCTTCAGGGCGGCGTATCTGTTTGCTGGAGCAGCGTGAGGGCAGTGTCGAGGGTTGGCTGGATCAACTCTGTGCCCGTCCCGAGGCGCAGTACGACCCCCGGGTCAGTGCACTCAATCTGGCGTCGGTGGAGCTGCTGGATCAGCTCGGTGCCTGGGCACTGATTCGTGATCTTTACCGCATTGGTCCCTACCGCAAGATGCAGGTCTGGGATGGCGAAGGTGACGGTCTGATCCAGTTTGATGCCGATGCGCTGCATCAGGAGTGTCTGGGCTATATCGTGGAAAACTCGGTGATTCAGGCCGGTTTGCTGCAACAGCTGTCGGCACACGACAATTTGCAGCTGGTAACAGGTGTCAGCCTGCAGCAGCTGTCGGCACCGGAAGCGGATGGTCAGCGTACGTTGACGCTCAGTGATGGCAGTTGCTGGCAGGCCGGTTTGGTGGTGGGGGCTGACGGTGCGCTGTCACGTACCCGCCAGCTCAGCGGCCTGGGCGCGCTCGAATGGGATTATGGACACCATGCGCTGGTGACCACCATCACCACCGAGCGTGAGCATGCCGATACCTGCTGGCAGCGCTTCACCGAGGATGGTCCGCTGGCGCTGTTGCCGCTGGCCGGTGGTGATCGGCAGCGGCTGTCGATCGTCTGGTCGACCTCGCCGGAGCATGCTCGCAGTCTGATGGCGTTACCGGATGAGGCGTTCCGCCAGGCATTGGGGCAGGCGTCGGATTATTGCCTGGGCACGGTGCTGGACAGTGCCGAACGCCAACTGATTCCGCTGCGTCAGCGTCATGCTCATCAGTATGTCGATGCAGGGCTGGCACTGATTGGTGATGCGGCGCATACCATTCATCCCCTGGCAGGCCAGGGGGTCAATCTGGGCTTCATGGATGCGGCCGCGTTGGCCGATGTGGTGGAAGCTGCCTGGCAGCGCGGCGAGTCGGTGGCCGACCCGCAGGTACTGCGCCGCTATCAGCGCCAGCGCCGCAGCGCCAACCTGACCATGGCTGCAGCCATGGAAAGCTTTCGCCGCCTGTTTGCACCGCAACCGGCACCCGTACGTCTGTTACGAAGCTGTGGCATGAACCTGATGAATCGGCTGGAACCAGTCAAGCAGCACCTGGTCATGCAGGCGATGGGACTGTCCGGCGAGCGTCCGCAACGGCTGCAGCGGACGCGGACTTGACAGGCGGTTAAAGATTGATCTGTGGCGCAAATGCCGATACATTGTCATCCCTTTTTTTGTGTTAACCAGTTGCGACGCGGCTTCGGCTGTCGGTTCGGAACACTGCTGCAGATGGGTTTGCCGATGGGACATAAGACTGCACTTCACGCACAACATCATGCATTGGGCGCCAAACTGGTCGATTTCAGCGGCTGGGATATGCCGTTGCACTATGGCTCCCAGGTTGAGGAACACCACAAGGTCCGTCAGAGTGCCGGCATGTTTGACGTGTCGCACATGACCATAGTCGATGTCTCCGGTGCCCAGGCACGCAGCTATCTGCGTCACCTGCTGGCCAACGACGTCGCGACCTTGAAGCAAAAGGGCAAGGCGTTGTACAGCGCCATGTTGAACGAGCAGGGCGGTGTGATCGATGATCTGATTGTCTACCTGATGACCGAACCCGATGCCTCCGGCGAGTGGTACCGTGTGGTCGTCAACTGCGGCACCCGCGAGCAGGATCTGCGCTGGATGGCGGACCAGGCTGTGCGTTTCGACGTTGCGCTGACCGAACAGCCCGAGTTGGCGATGATCGCGATTCAGGGGCCCAAGGCTCGGCAGCGCGTTGAGCAGGTCGTAAGCGAATCCCGCGCCCGTCTGATCTCCGAATTGAAGCCCTTTTTCGGTCAGGAGTCGGAAGGCTGGTTTATCGCCCGTACCGGCTATACTGGCGAAGATGGTCTGGAAATCATGTTGCCGGAAGATGAAGCCGCCGCATTCTGGCAGCAGTTGCTGGACGCGGGCGTTGCTCCTTGTGGCTTGGGTGCGCGTGATACCCTGCGTCTGGAAGCCGGCATGAACCTGTACGGCGCCGATATGGATGAAGCGACATCACCGCTTGAAGCCGGTATGGGCTGGACGTTGGCGCTGGAGCCTGCGGATCGTCACTTTGTCGGCCGTGAAGCGGTTGAGGCACTCAAGGCCAAGGGTGTGGCGCAGCGCCTGGTCGGACTGGTGTTGACCGAGCGCGGCGTGCTGCGCTCACATCAGAAAGTTGTGGTTGACGGCCTGGGCGAAGGTGAAATCACCAGCGGCAGTTTTTCGCCCACGCTGGGTCACTCGATTGCGCTGGCGCGGGTGCCGGCAGGTACTGGCACCGAGGCCTGCGTCGAGATGCGTGGCAAGCTGGTGCCGGTGCAGGTGGTCAAGCCGCCGTTTGTACGCCATGGTGAAAAAGTATTCTCCTGAACGAGTCAGATAGGAAGCCGATATGAGCAATGTCCCGAACGAACTGAAATATGTTGCCAGCCACGAATGGATCCGTGATGAAGGTGATGGCGTTGTCACCATCGGTATTACCGAACACGCCCAGGATCTGTTGGGTGATGTGGTATTCGTTGAGCTGCCGGATATCGGCGCCAACGTGGCTGCCGGTGATGATGTGGGTGTGGTTGAGTCCGTCAAGGCGGCATCCGACATCTATGCGCCGCTGAGTGGCGAAATCGTGGAGATCAATGAAGCGTTGGAAGATGCGCCGGAAAGCGTCAACTCCGACCCTTACAGTGATGGCTGGTTCTTCAAGTTGAAGTTGAGCGACAGCGCCGAGCTGGATGATCTGCTGGATGCTGACGGTTATACCGCGCACTGCGAATCCGAAAGCTGATAGCGGTCTCCGACCCGAATCTTTTCACTGTCCCGGCCTTTTGCCGGGACAGTCATTTCAGAGCAAAGACAGAGCACAATGAACCTCAAACCTCTCACACTGCAGTCGGGTGCTGATCGGCGCCTGCGTGGCGGCCACCTGTGGATCTACAGCAATGAAGTCGACAACAAGGTTACGCCACTGAAAGGCTTCGAGCCGGGCGAACAGGTTGTTGTGCAGGATGCACGCGGCAAGCCCCTGGGGATCGCCACGATCAACCCCAATACCTTGATCTGTGGCCGTTTGCTGAGCCGCGACTTGAGTCATCCGCTGGACCGCTCGCTGCTGGTTCACCGTTTCAATGTGGCCAAATCGCTGCGTGAGCAGTGCTTCGACCAGCCCTGTTATCGGGTGATTTTCGGTGATTCCGATGGTTTGCCCGGCTTGGTGGTTGACCGCTTCTATGACATCTTCGTCGTGCAGATTTCCACCGTTGGCATGGAAGTCGTGCAGGAGCAGATCATTGATGCGCTGAACAAGGTGTTTCAGCCACAGGCGATCGTGTTGCGCAATGACGGCAAGATGCGGGCAACCGAAGGTCTGGAAACCTATATCGAAGTGGTACAGGGCGAAGTGCCCGAGCTGGCACCGCTGAGCGAGAACGGCGTCAACCTGGTGGCACCGATCCTGACCGGCCAGAAAACCGGCTGGTTCTACGATCACCGTGAAAACCGTGCCCGCATGCAGACGCTGGTCAAGGGCAAGCGCGTACTGGATCTGTTCAGCTATGTGGGTGGCTGGGGTGCGCAGGCGCTGGCAGCCGGTGCTAGTGAAGTGGTCTGTGTCGATGCGTCGGTAACCGCACTTGAAGTGGCGGCGGAAAATGCGCGCCTCAATAATGGCGAGACCCGTTTCCGTGGTCTGCAGGGCGATGCCTTTGATCTGTGCAAGGCGCTGGTGGCAGACAAGGAGCGTTTCGACCTGGTCATTGTCGATCCGCCCGCATTCATCGCCCGCCGCAAGGATATCCGCAACGGCGAGCGCGCCTATGCCCGCATCAACAATTTGGCCATGCGTCTGCTGGGCCGTGATGGCACGCTGGTATCGGCATCCTGCTCCATGCACCTGGCCAAGGACCGCATGGTCGATATTCTGCGCTCCAATAGCCGAGAACTGGACCGTAATGCGCAGATTTTTGCTCAGGGCAGTCAGGGATCAGACCATCCGATCCATCCGGCGATCCCTGAAACCGAATATTTGAAAGCCTACTTCCTGCGCGTGTTGCCGTCTAACTGACACCCGCGCAGTTCTTATCAGCAGGAGAGCACCGATGGATTATCTGACCCTGGGACACTCTGACCTTGAGGTCAGCCGCATCGCCTTGGGCACCATGACCTTTGGTCGCCAGAACAGTGAAGCCGAGGCGTTCGAGCAGCTGGACTATGCGCTGGAACGGGGCGTCAACCTGATTGATGCTGCCGAAATGTATCCGGTACCGACGGCCGCCAAGTTTCAGGGTCGGACTGAAACCTGCATCGGCAACTGGATGCGTCAGCGCGGTAACCGTGAGCGGGTGATCCTGGCGACCAAGGCCACCGGTCCTGGCGAGATGGTCAGCTACCTGCGTCCGAACATGTGCCATGATGCGCGTAATCTGCGTTTGGCCATTGAGGGCAGTCTGCAGCGCCTGCAGACCGATTATATCGATCTGTACCAGTTGCATTGGCCTGATCGCAGCACCAATTTCTTCGGCCAGCTGGGCTATACCCATGATCCGACCAATCCGGGCACGCCGTTGGTGGAGACGCTGACCGTGTTGGGTGAATTGGTGAATGAGGGCAAGATTCGTCATATCGGCCTCTCCAATGACACGCCCTGGGGCACCATGAAGTGTCTGCAGCTGTCCGAACAGCTGGGTCTGCCACGCATCGTGTCGGTACAGAACCCCTACAGCCTGCTCAATCGCACGACAGAGGTTGGGCTGGCTGAAGTGCTGCTGCGTGAGCAGGTGGGTTTGCTGGCCTATTCGCCACTGGGATTCGGTGTACTGACCGGCAAATATGCCGATGGTGCCCGCCCTGAGGGCTCTCGCCTGGCGCTGTTTCCGGATTACCGTCGTTACCTGACCGAGCAGGGGCAGGCCGCTACCGAAAGCTACCTGCAGCTGGCGGCAGAGTTTGCTCTGGACCCTGCGCAGATGGCACTGGCCTACGTCAACAGCCGACCGTTCCTGGGCAGTAATATCATCGGTGCTACCCGCATGGGGCAGTTGCAGGCGAATCTGGATTCGCTTGAGCTGACGCTGAGCCCCGAGCTGCTGGCGCGGATCGAAGCGATTCATCAGCGTTACCCCAATCCCTGTCCCTGAAGCCGTCGGTCTCGATCTGCATTGCTGGCCGTTCACTTACCTGAAAGTGGGCGAGCAGCGTCTGCCTTTGCCATACTCAGAGCAAACCCGCGCTGAAGGAGAAAGCAGCATGCAGCAGCAACAACAAGTCCAGGATCTGATGCAGCCGGTACCCAGTCCTCTGCATCTGACGATGTCATTGGCTGAGGCGGTCGATCTGATTCTGCAGTCCGGTCAGATGGGATTGCCGGTGGTGGATGATGATCATCAGGTGGTGGGGTTCGTGTCCGAACATGACTGTATCGGTTATCTGGTCAGTGGCAGCTACCATTGCGACAGCCGCATTCAGGTGGCTGATATCATGCATACCGAACCGCTGTGCGCATCGCCGACGGAAAGCATTATCGATCTGGTGCAGAAGATGGGCGGCGACAAGCCAAAGACCTGGCCGGTTGCCCGTGACGGACGGCTGCTCGGTGTGATCAGCCGTCGTCACATCATGCGGGCACTGAATGCCAGCATGAAAGGCTGTCGTTCACGCGTCTGACGCGGGCATCAGCTCCAGTACCGGCCAACTCCGAGCCTGTGCGGTGGCTAACAGGCGCTCGTCCGGGTTGGTTGCCACCGGATTATCCACCACTTCCAGCAGCGGCAGGTCATTGTTGGAATCGCTGTAAAACCAGCTGCCTGCCAGGCTGTGGCCGGTTTCATCCAGCCAGGCATGCAGACGGGTCACTTTCCCTCCCTGAAAACAAGGCGTACCGGCAACCTTGCCGGTAAAGCGACCGTCGATCATTTCCGGGTCTGTGGCCAGCAGGGCATCAACGCCGAGGCGCTGGGCGATCGGTGCGGTCACGAAACGGTTGGTGGCGGTGATGATCAGCAGGAAATCACCCTGTTCGCGGTGGTGCTGCAGCAGTGCTTCCGCCTTGGGCAGGATGATCGGCTCGATGCACTCGGCCATGAATTCGGCATGCCAGAGATCCAGCTGTTCGGGTGTATGCTGTGCCAGCGGGTTCAGGGCAAAATTCAGGAATTCATGGATATCCATCTCGCCGCGCAGATATTCTTCATAGAAGCGGTCATTGGCAGCACGGTATTCATGCTCGTCGACAACGCCCTTGCGGCAGAGAAACTCGCCCCATGCATGGTCGCTGTCTCCCCCGATAAGGGTGTGGTCCAGATCAAAAATTGCAAGGCTCACGCAGGATTCCTCAGCATCGAGCCTGCTCCGGAGCGGGCAGGCAAAAGCGCAAGGATAGACCTGCAGGGGGGATGCACGCAATCGGAAGTCCGGCACGCTATTTGCCTAACTGCCGATCTGTGGAACAATAAAAAACAAAATATGTTTAAGGTCAGGATCAGAATTGTGATTGATACAGATGGATTCAGACCCAACGTCGGAATCATTCTGGTTAACTCGCAGGGTCAGGTTCTTTGGGCACGCCGCATCGGGCAAGACGCCTGGCAGTTCCCGCAGGGTGGTATACAGTCAAACGAGACGCCGGAACAGGCAATGTATCGTGAACTCGGTGAAGAGGTTGGACTGTCACCTGCTGATGTGGAAATTTTGGCGGTAACGCGCGGCTGGTTGCGCTACCGTTTGCCCAAACGCATGATTCGGCGTCATTCGCACCCTGTGTGCGTAGGCCAGAAACAGAAATGGTTCCTGCTGCGGATGCTCAGCGACGACAGTGCTGTGCGGATCGACGAAACCGACTCACCCGAATTTGATGGTTGGGAGTGGGTCAGTTACTGGTACCCTCTGGGACAAGTGGTGTCCTTCAAGCGCGAGGTGTACCGCAAGGCGATGAAGGAATTATCGCCCCGGTTGGCACGGTTGTCGGCCACTGACTAACGAATAGAGGAACGGCCGATGAGCATGCTGAGTGTGCTGCGCAAGATAGTTCAGGAAGTGAGTACAGCCCCGGATCTGGAAGCGGTGCTTGACCTGATCGTGCGCCGCATCCAGCGTGCGATGCGTACCCAGGTGTGTTCGATCTTCCTGTTTGACTCGGTGCAGCAGCGTTATGTGCTGCGTGCCACTCAGGGCTTGCATCAGGAAGCGGTCGGCAATGTCAGTCTGTCGATGACGGAGGGTATTGTCGGTCAGGTCGGCCAGCGTGCCGAACCCATCAACCTTGAGGATGCTTCTCGCCACCCGGCCTTCCATTATCTGCAAGCCACCGGTGAAGAGCGTTTTCATGCTTTCCTCGGGGTACCGATCATTCATCACCGCAGCGTGCTGGGCGTGCTGGTGGTGCAGCAGGTTGAACATCGTCGCTTCGATGAAAGTGAAGAGGCGTTCATGGTGACGGTCTCGGCGCAGTTGGCCGGGATTATTGCCCATGCGGAAGCGACCGGCTCGATCAATTCAGAGCAGCACCCCCAGGCCCATGTCAGGGCCAAGCATGACCGTCACTTCAATGGCGTGGCGGCGGCTTCTGGCGTAGCCATCGGCACGGTGGTGGTGGCGACGCTCGCTGCCGAGCTGGAAACGGTGCCGGACAAGCCCGCGCATGATATCGCGGCGGAGCTGGAAGCGTTCCGCAGTGCCTTGGATGCCGTGCGTGATGATATCCGTACCGTGAGCAAAGGCTTGGCGCAACGGCTGCATTCGGAAGAGCAGGCGCTGTTTGATGTGTACCTGCGCATGCTGGGTGACCCGGCCTTGACCGATGCGATTGAAACGCTGATTCGTGCCGGCAGCTGGGCGCAGGGCGCACTGCGTGATGTGATCCTGGTGCAGGTGCGCCAGTTCAATGCCATGGAAGATCCCTACCTGCGTGAGCGTGCAACAGATGTGCGTGATCTGGGGCGGCGCATTCTCAGTTATCTGCAGGAGGGGGCAGGTCCGGTATCGATCGATTGTCCGGAAGACAGCATCCTGGTTGCCGACGAGCTGTCGCCGACCATGCTGGGGCTAGTGCCGGAAGAAAAGCTGGTGGG
>Ga0193962_1001413_pt1 | contig 11209 bp, 11 predicted proteins | sample FB_5_MG_FD_140335 | JGI IMG/M metagenome (GOLD analysis project Ga0193962, IMG submission 140335) | Microbial mat bacterial communities from the Broadkill River, Lewes, Delaware, United States - FB_5_MG | ecosystem: Environmental > Aquatic > Freshwater > River > Microbial mats | place: USA...
CCAATTATGCAAAAGCACCCTGAGTATAACAATCAAAACATTATTGAGAGAATTATAGCACCAAACCGTTCAATCTATTTCAAGATAGAGTGGCTAGATGATAATAATGAGATTAATGTAAATAACGGTTATAGAATCCAGTTTAATAACGCACTAGGGCCATACAAAGGTGGAGTGAGATTTCACCCCTCAGTAAATCCTGATATTCTCAAATTTCTAGCTTTTGAGCAGATTTTCAAAAATGCTATCACAGGACTTCATATAGGTGGAGCAAAGGGTGGAGCAGACTTTGAGCCAAAAGGTAGAAGTGACAAAGAGATTATGAAGTTTTGTCAGGCATTTATGACAGCTTTTTATAATAGTATCGGTGAAGATATTGATATACTAGGTGGAGATATAGGAGTAGGTGCTAGAGAAGTGGGTTATCTATTTGGTCAATACAAAAGACTTACCAATAGTTACGATAGCATAATAACTTCAAAGCCACTATCTCTAGGTGGAAGCCTTGTTAGAAATGAAGCTACAGGATATGGACTAATATACTTCACTCAAAATATACTAAAAGATAAAGGTGAGACCCTAAAAGGCAAGATTTGTACGGTTAGTGGTAGTGGTAATGTAGCAATACACGCTATAGAGAAGCTATATGATATAGGAGCTATTCCTGTGACTTGTTCTGACTCTAAGGGGACGATACACGATAGTAATGGTATAGATTTAGCTCTACTAAAAGATATTAAATTAAATAGAAGAGCGTCACTAGAGTATTATACGCTAGAGAGAAGTAGTGCGACCTATACTAGAAGAGAGAGCTATAGTGATGAGTCTAGTCATGTATGGGATATACCTTGTTATGCAGCATTCCCATGTGCTACCCAAAATGAGCTAACACAAGCAGGAGCAAAAGCACTTATAGATAATGGTGTCAAGATAGTATCAGAGGGTGCAAATATGCCTACAAACCCTAAAGCTATAGATTTGTTTTTAAATAGTGGTGTACTATTTGGTCCTGCTAAAGCAGCCAATGCAGGAGGAGTAGCAGTATCAGTAATTGAGATGAGTCAAAATAGCTCACTTACATATCTATCATTCAAACAAGTAGATAAGAGACTACAGAGCATTATGTCTGATATATATAAAAATATCAAAGCAGTATGTGATGAGCATGATTTAGGAGATGATTTTATATCAGGTGCTAATATATTAGGATTTACAAGAGTAGCAGATGCTATGATTATGCAAGGGGTTTAAAAGAGTGAGAGTCAAAGTAATTTGACTCTCTAGTAGATATTTATCTGATTTTTTTAGACTCTGTAACTGTGTTTTTGAGTAAATCAGTCCAAGTAATCTCGACTTTATCACCTTTTGCACCATCTTTAAAGTCAAATTTAAATTGTGGGTTTTTAGACCAAAACTGACTTGTAGATACATCATATACAACTTTACCATTACAAGTAGCAGAGATATGAGTAATAAAGTTTGCTTTTGTACCCTTTTTCTTTGCTTGGTCATAAGTTAGCATATCGTGTTTTGCCATTACTTTTACATTTACGATACCTTTTTTAAGTTTCGCTTTTATTTTCATATTTTTTGACATTATACTATTCCTTTAAAATTCTTTCTATAATTTGTTTAACTAAGAGCTATGGAGTAAATTTAGATGGAAGGTTATTAACCCTCACATCCACCTTTTGCAACTTCTAGTGATTGGTAACCCATATAGAATTTACCATCAGTTCCCTCTAGTATAGCTGTAATTTTTCCTGTTGATTTCATCTTGATTTTAAGTGAGTAATCTACAATTCCACCCTCTGCTACACTAAATACTGCTACAGCAGCTTCAGGGTTAGCATCTTGGAACAAGGCTACTGTTTTAGCTGGAATATCAGACTTTACAGATACAGGAACAGCTCCACCATTTGCAGCAACTGTTGGTGCTTTTACTTTAACTCCACTCTCTTCTAATTTAACATCACCATATAGAGCCTTGATAGAGTCCTCTACTGTCTTAGCAGTCCAAGTATCTGGTTTTGTCTCTCTAAAATCAATAGCACTCAAACTAGCAGGTACTGCTACCATTGCAAACACACTTAAGTTTAAAAATTTTCTTCTATCCATCATTATTTCCTTTGTTATTTTCTCTATTTTATTTATATATCGTGTAGTAATTGTGATAATAGAAGCTTATTTACTAGCTTCTATCATATAATCTACTACCTCTTTCATCTGTGCTTCAGTAAGGCTACTATTACCACCTTTTGGAGGCATACCGTTAATTCCGTTGATAGCATTCTCATACACTTTATCCATGCCTTTGCTCACTACAGATAACCAAGCTTTTCTATCACCTACAGCTGGAGCACCCATATCTTCTGTGGCGTGACACACTGAACATGTAGATTCATAAGTCTTCTGACCTGGAAGTGATTCTACTTTTTTCTCACCTGGAAGCTCTTTTTTGGTGCTAATAGGAGGCTGATAATCACTAATTCCTGAACCAGATATTTTGGATAGTACAGGCTCACCCTCGAAACAATCTTTCATACATCTAGTACCATTACCATAGTTTGAGAAGTCATTAAAGTAAGCTCTTACATTCTCTATACCATCTGGACCATCTATCTTTGGCTCAAATCCATCTACATTTGGCATAACAATCTTCATAAACTTCTCTCTATCTAACTCATACTCATCATCTACAACTTCTCCATCTATCTCTATCTCATTGATAGATATGATATATGCTACAAGAGCGTAAGTCTCATCATCGCTTAGACTCATTGGTGATGGGTGAGGCATACCTGTTTTGATGTACCACCAAAGAGTACTAGCTTTTGGCCAGTATGAACCGAAGTTACGCACAGGACCTTCATCATTTCCATTAACTCTTTGATTTTTTAGACTCTTTTGAGCCTCATAAGCGTTACCTTTTTGAAATGCTGGATAACCTGCTCCACCTGCTCCAAAGTCACCATGACAAGAGGCACACTGAGTCTCATATATCTCATCACCATCTTCTACGGTACCACTACCCTCAGGCAGACCTGTACCATCTGGCATGACATCTATATCCCACGCTTTTATCTCATTTTTAGTAGCTTCTCTACCAAACTTAACCTCATTTTTCTGTGTATTGACAAAGTATGATGCTGTTTTCCCATCTACTACAGGATAAGTAGAACCACCATCAATTACTTTTTTACCATTAGGATAAGTACGAGACTCATTGTTCCCTGCAATAGAGGCTACAGTAGTTACTGCTAATGCCAAAGTTGCTGATATTAATATTTTATGATAAGACTTGAACATTTGTTACCTTTCCATCTTCTGCTACTGCCCATGTAGAAGTACCATTTCTATGATAAACACCCTCTACTCCAACTGCTTCTCTCTCTTGCTTGACACTAGGTTGGATATGTCCTGCATCATCTCTTGCACGACTTGTAAGAAGAAGCTCTTTCCCCTCATACTTATATATATATGAGAATCTAGTCCACGCTTTTGGTAATACTAGACCTTTGAGACTAGCTTCAACCCAGTTTTTGCCACCATCAAAGGATAAATCAACACCCTCAACAGTACCCATACCACTCCAAGCTAGACCACTAATCTCTACTACATCACCCTTTTTAAGGTCTGTCCATGGTTTCTCTGGACATGGAGATGTAATCACAGAGTTTACCTCGTTTGCATAGAAGTGCTGTATCGCTTTTCCACTCTTTTTGAGTGCTGTATATTTAGCCGTCTCCTCTTTTGCATAAAAAGGCTCACTAGCAAACTCTAATCTTCCTAGCCACTTAACACATAAGTTACCCTCCCAACCAGGAACAAGTAATCTAATAGGATAACCTTGTTCAGGTCTTAGAGCCTCGCCATTTTGACCCCATACAATCATAGCATCATCAAGGACTTTGTCTATTGGTATAGTTCTTCCCATGTGAGAGTTATCTACACCCTCTGCCAACATCCATTTGGCTTCAGGCTTTAGACCTAAGTCTTTGAGAATATCTTTGATATATACACCTGTCCACTCTGCACAACTCATCATACCTTTTGAGAACTGTAGAGATGGGAATTGTGGACCTCTCCACTCTGGCCCACCATTGGCAGGACACTCAATGAAGTGAATTCTACTTACACTAGGGTATCTCTTTAGCTCGTCCATTGTAAGAACTAGAGTCTTATCTACCAAACCATGAATCATCAAACGATGCTCATTTGGGTCAATCTCTGCTGTCCCACCATGACAACGATTAAAGAAAAGACCATTTGGTGTGATAATACCATCTAAGTCAAATACAGGACACATAGCGATAGACGCATAGTAGTTTCCAGATGATAGTAACTTTGTATTTCTTCTTGTTACATGGTGTTCATAAGGAGATGGCTCTCCATAGAGATTATGAGTTACAGGATATCCAAACTTCGTCCCCCATGGTTTCTCTTCTGTAATTGCTGGGTCATCTTCTGCATTAATTTTAACTGGTGCTATCAGAGTAGCAGCTGCTAAGGCACTTACCGAATAAGTGGCTGTCTTTCTAAAGAAGTCTCTTCTGCTTGAATCTTCTGCTGTGTCATTAGAATTTTCTAGCTTTTCTTTAGATACATTAATTATCTTATTCATTATTCCTCCTTGAGTTATTTTTTGGAATGACAAAGTCATGTCTAAAATTATAGTTTAAAATATATTAAACAAAGTAAAAAAGTTATAATTTGTATAAGAGTAGAGAAGATTTGGCTATATATATGTAACTTATATACACCATTTATATAGGTAATATATGATAGGATTTCATCTAAATTAAATAGATAAAGGATAAGCTATGCCAAGAGAAAATATAGCTCCCATAGGAGAGGTGAGAGAGCTTTTTGTATCTAAAGAGGGCGACTCAAAAAGAGTCAAAAAAGATACAATTAGCTTAGATTTAGGTGGCATAATTGGAGATAAATATCACAACAAAGATATAAATCGCTCTATTTTACTTACATCTATATACAGTTATGAGTTAGCCCATAGAGATAGTATAGATTTAGAGTTTGGCTCTTTAGGAGAGAATATATTGATTGATTACAATCCATACCACCTAAAATCTACTCAAAAATTACAGATAGGAACAGCCATTATAGAGATAAGTCAAAACTGTACAATATGTAATCACCTATCTAAAATAGACAAAAAACTACCAAAATTACTCAAAAATGATAGAGGTATATTTGTAAAAGTAGTAAAAGAGGGTGAGATAAATTTAAATGATGAGATATATCTACTAGATGAATGAAAATAGACTCTGTGGCATAGATGAAGCAGGAAGAGGACCACTAGCAGGTAATCTAGTAATAGCAGGAGTTGTACTAAATTCTCCTATAGATGCCCTAGCAGACTCCAAGAAACTAACACCCAAAAAGAGAGAAGAGCTATACACTATAATAGTAAAAAACTCACAATACCATATAGTCTCATTCTCACCCAAAGAGGTAGATGAGCTAGGAATATCCAAATGCCTAAGTAGTGGATTAGAAGAGATAAAATCAAATCTACCCCATTGTAACTATCTATTTGATGGAAATAGCTCTTTTGGAGTAGCAGATATAGAGACGCTGATAAAAGCAGATACTCTCATACCAGAGGTGAGTGCTAGTAGCATATTAGCCAAAGTAACACACGATAGAGATATTATAAAGATGTCCAAAATCTACCCAGAGTATGGCTTCGAGAGACACAAAGGCTATGGCACAAAAGCCCACATAGAAGCGATACTCAAATATGGACGATGCCCAATACATAGAGAGAGTTTTAGGGTTAAGGGGTTGGATTAACTCTATTATTTTATAAATGAATTATAATAATAATGATATAATAGTTTCAATTAATTGAAAAGGTAATACTATGCAGAAGCTTATTGAACTCTCTAATCTATACTTTTCACTCCCAACGCCTACCTTTAGAAGGTATCTCTACTCTCAAATTGATTTTCAATCAAAAATAGTAGGGATACTAGGTCAAAGAGGTGTAGGCAAAACGATACTTATGAGACAAATTGCACAAAGCCTTAATCTAAAAGCCTCAAAAATGCTCTATATTAGTGCTGATAATATTATGCGAACTCTAAGCGAGATAGCTATAGAGTTTAGTGCTTATGGTGGAGAGCTACTTATCATTGATGAGATACACAAAGCTGAAAATTTTGCACTTGAACTAAAAACTATCTATGATTTTGTCGATATAAAAGTGATATTTTCAGGCTCATCTGCACTAGAGATAGAGAATGCCAAAGTTGATTTAAGTCGTAGAGCACTCTTTTATAAGCTTCACTCTCTCTCTTTTCGAGAATTTATAGCGATAAAGTATCAGATTGATTTACCTGTATTAAAGTTATCAGATATTTTGAACTCTCATCAAGATATAGCTACTAATATCAAAAAGGAGTTTAAACCTTTGGAGTATTTTAGCTACTATCACGACTTTGGAGCGTACCCATTTTTTACAGAGGGGGAGATGGGGTATAATCTAAGATTAAATGAGATTATGAATATCATACTAGATAGTGAAATAGCAGTGATTTACAATGTAGATAGTGATAAAATCAATACCCTAAGAAAACTATTACACCTACTCTGTAGTAGTGTCCCCATAGAGCTTAATATACAAAATCTAGCACAACAGAGTGGTATCAGTAGAAATACTCTCTACTCTTATCTCTATTATCTACAAAAAGCAAACCTTATTGAGATAATCGGAGCTAATTTTAAAAATAAAAAACTACTAAATAAACCCGATAAGATATATCTTGAAAATATTAATCTCTACAATATCTTGTGTAGTGATAAAAATAGTGGAAGTATAAGAGAGAGTTTTTTTGTATCACAAATAAAGACAAACCACTCTATCAAATATAGCAATATTGGAGACTTTATAGTTGATGATAACTATATATTTGAGATAGGTGGCAAAAACAAGAGCTTCAAACAGATAAAAGATATACCCAATAGTTATCTAGTAGCAGATAAGATAGAGATAGGATATGGTAACAAAATCCCCCTATGGCTCTTTGGTTTTTTGTATTGATATATGTGTGCTATCCATAGATACTCTTCAAATGCTCCATCTTCTTACCCATATTAAGCAGTGCCATATCTGCTATTGTAAGAGCCATCATCGCTTCACATACTACAGCACCTCTAAGGGCTACACATGGGTCGTGTCGTCCTTTGAGATTGCACTCTATCTCACTATTTGAGGTATCTACACTCTTTTGAGATTGAAATATAGAGGGAGTGGGCTTGAAGTGAGTTTTGACTACTACTCTATCTCCATTGCTTATCCCTCCCAATATCCCTCCTGCGTGGTTGGATATAAATCCATCTTCTCTAATCTCATCGTTATTTTCGCTTCCTTTGAGGTGAGTCGAAGCTACTCCCTCACCAATCTCAACGGCTTTGACGGCATTTATCCCCATCATAGCCTCTGCTAGTAGGGCATCTAGTTTATAGTAGAGTGGCTCACCTAATCCAATAGGCACACCTGTAGCCTCTGTGAGGACTACTCCACCTACTGAGTTATGTTCATTTTTGGCTTGAAGTATCGCCTCCTCTTGGAGTGGTGCTATATTGGGGTCTAGTGCATATACTTTGGAAGTTTTGGCATACTCAAAATCCTCTACTTGTGATGCGATACCATCTACTTCACACACACCACTTCTTATAGAGATACCTAGTTCTTTGAGCATAAGTTTGGCTATAGCACCACCTGCTACTCTAGTGGCTGTCTCTCTAGCTGAGCTTCTTCCTCCTCCTCTATAGTCTCGCAGTCCGTACTTGTGAAAGTATGTAAAATCAGCGTGTCCGGGGCGAAAAATATCTTTGATATTCTCATAATCTTTGGATTTTTGATTGGTGTTAAATATCACCATCGCTATTGGTGTACCTGTGCTAACTCCCTCAAATACTCCTGAGAGTATCTCTACACTATCTGCCTCTTTGCGTCCTGTCTCTAGTGGGCTTTTACCGGGTTTTCTTCTATCTAGTTCGCTTTGGATAAACTCTTCATCTATATATAATCCTGCTGGAACTCCATCTAATATACACCCTATCGCTTTGCCGTGGGACTCTCCAAATGTAGTTAGAGTTAGTTTTTTGCCAAATGTATTCATAGTTTTAGAGCCTTTAGTGCTAGTTTTGCTGAGTTTTGTTGAGCCTCTTTTTTGCTTTTGCCTTTTGCTGTGGCTATAGTCTCATCATTTAGTACAATAGCTATCACAAACTCCTTTTTGTGGTCTGGGCCAAAGGAGTCTATAAGTTTATATACAGGTGTCACACCATGTACTGATTGAGTAAGCTCTTGTAGTGCTGTTTTGTAGTCCTTTGATAGTGAGTCTAAATCTATCTTGGGATGGCACTCCTCTATCAATTTGATAGCTATCTCTTTGGCTACACTTAGTCCACTATCTAAATATATCGCTCCTATAATTGACTCAAAAGCGTTGGAGAGTAGAGATGGTTTATCTCTTCCGTTGTTGTTCTCTTCAGCTGAAGATAGATAGATATATGAGCCTAAATCTAGCTTTCTTGCTATTAGTGTAAATCCACTCTCATTTACAAGTGATGCTCTAATTTTTGACAAAATCCCCTCATTTGATTTGGGAAATCTAGTAAATAGATACTCTCCCACAATCAAATCAAGTACAGCATCGCCCAAAAATTCAAGTCGTTCGTTGTTGTAGGGCTTTTTGTAGCTCTTGTGAGTCAATGCCTCTATAATCAAATCTTTGTCTTTAAATACATAGTCTATTCGCTCTTCTAGTAGGTTATAATTATCCATTTTATTCCTAATCAATATTAATGTCTCTCTATTTTAGAGTAGAGAGTAGTCTGTTTTTGGAGTTAGTTTCGCAATTTTCTCTTCTACTTTGATAGAGTGTATCGCCATACAACTAGGACATCTATTAAATGATACAGGAAAACTCTGTTTACACTTCTTACAAAGATATGAGAATATCAAATCTGCATCTTCAAATCCATTTTGTTTGGCTGTAGCTAAGAGATTTAAACTAAAAATATCACTATCTATAGCACTATCTTGGAGATAACCTTTTGCATAATATAGTGTTTTCAACTTTTTATTGATTGTGATTATATCCAAATCGAGTTGTGAATATGGTAAGAACCAGAGTATATCTAGTATCTCATCTACTCTATTGAGGTCTATAATAGCCCACGCACTCTTTATATCAAGTGCCAAGAGGGCTTTAAATACCTCTCTATATAGTTTAGGCTCATCTTTGAGTAGATTTTTGAGCTTCTCTATCTTTATCTCTCTATCTATAACCTTATCCATACGAAGTGAGGAGAAGTCCCAAAACTTACTAAGAGATACTACATCCTCTCCCAATATTTTGAGTGGCTCTAAAATCTCTCTAGCCTTATCATACTCATGGAGTATCTCATAGACTATACCAAGCTCATAGAGTATCTGTACATTTCGAGGTCTCTTTCTCAAAATTTCGAGATATATAGATTTGGAACGCTCCAAAAATCCAGCATGAAGATAGGTATTACCCAACCTCTCCATAAGCTCAATCTGAGCTACCTCATAGTCGATATGTTTGATTAGATATAGATAGATATTTATAGATTTATGGTACTCTCCCACATTCTCAAAAGCTTTTGCTAGTAGTGAGAGAGGCTTCAACATATTTGGTTCAAAGGGCATATCACTCGTATTCAAAGAGCACTCAGAGCTATCAAACTTCTCCAAAAACTTAAGTAGGTTTCCCTCCTCTTTATACTCTTTGTGTAGTCCCCACCCATAAGTGACTAGTGCAATAATCAGAGCAATAACTAATATAAGTATAATACTAAAAAGAGGGTCTTTATATGCAGGTAGTATATGTTCCAAGATATTCCTTAAATTATAATCATCATATTAGACTTCTTTCAGGACTAGGAAGTGAAGCTTTAGCTTCGTCTAAATACTATCTATAGTTGTATCATTTGGCGAGGCTGAAGCCTCACTTCCAATAAATATATTTTAAATTTTGAAAAAAGTCTATTTAGATAGAATTATAACAGATTATCAATCAAATAAGTAAATACCATCAGATAAGTTTATATCCTACACCCCATATAGGAGAAAAATACTCTTTTACTCCATTTGGGTCTATCTTTTTTTTGAGTCTATTCATAGCTACATTGATAGTCTTATCATGAAAATTGATACTATCATCTCCCCAAACCTCATAACGCAAAAAATCCCTATCAAGTGGTCTGCTTGGATTTTTGACAAATGTATGCAGAAGATTAAACTCCAAATTAGTAAGCTCAATATGAGAGTTATCTATATATAGCTCCCTTCTCTCAATATCTAGTACCAAATCTCTATATTTGATTTTAGAAGATGCACGAACACCACTACGACGCAAGAGAGCTTCTACTCTAAGTATAAGCTCTTTGGTATTAAATGGTTTTGTCATATAGTCATCACCTCCACTCCTAAAGCCCTCTTCTAGCTCCAAATCTTTATCTTTGGCTGTGAGGAATATAACAGGTATCTCATACCCAATATTACGCATTTGGGATACAAACTCACTACCCTCAATCACAGGTAAATTCCTATCTACTATCATCAAAGATGGACTCTCTTGTTCTAAAAATGCCTCTACATTTTCAGCAGATAAAAATCCAGTGACACTATACCCCTCTTTGGATAGATGATACTCCAAAAGCTCCAAAATATCCTCTTCATCTTCTATTATTACAATCTCTATATTATTATTCATAGCTAAATTATAACAATTTATGATAACATTTTGGTTACTGTATTTAACTTTGGGTTATAAAGACGCAACACAAGATTAGGATTTTAGAGCCTATTGTATTCAATAGCATTAGCATCACCTACACAATATACTTTTCCAAGCAAATTAAATCAAAATTATCCAAAAGTATGATACAATGGGCAGTTCCAAAGCTTTCTTTGACTTTTTATTGTTAAATTAAATTAGCTGGAAAAAAAACATGAAACAGCGATAAAATGGGGCGTAGAGAAGATAGACAAATCAGCAAACTCCCATTCTATCTTCATTGAACCGATACATTTGTTGTATTTAAATAAAGCTACTATAGTGATTACAAATGCTACAGCAACATTGAACCGATACATTTGTTGTATTTAAATTCCTTTAGCATATCTGATGCGAATGAGATATAATCG
>Ga0193962_1001414_pt1 | contig 11204 bp, 13 predicted proteins | sample FB_5_MG_FD_140335 | JGI IMG/M metagenome (GOLD analysis project Ga0193962, IMG submission 140335) | Microbial mat bacterial communities from the Broadkill River, Lewes, Delaware, United States - FB_5_MG | ecosystem: Environmental > Aquatic > Freshwater > River > Microbial mats | place: USA...
CGCCTTCATTTTCACATAATTCTACTACTTCATTGGCTCTATCTTCATTATTAGCATAGTTCACCACTATATTTATACCGGCTTGTGCTAAAGTTATAGCAGTTTGTCTACCTATACCTCTAGATGCACCTGTTATCAAAGCAACTTTACTCATATTTTTCTCTCCATATCTGAATAAACTTCTCATAATCTTCTACTGAGTCTATACTGTGCATATTCACTGATTTATCTATTTTTTTGATAAAACCTGTAACTGCAGAACCTGGTCCGATTTCTACAAAAGTATCTACACCATTATCTATCATATATTTTATAGAATCTTCCATCATCACTGCTGAGCTAACTTGTTTAACAAGTAGATTTTCTATAGTTTCATCATCTGATTTTTCTTTTCCTATAGCATTGAAAACTACTGGAACATTCATGTTTCCAAATTTTATTTTAGCAAATTTACCCTTTAATTTTTCACCAGCTGCTTCCATATATTTTGTATGAAAGGGTCCACTAACATTTAGAGGTATGCATCTTTTTGCTCCTCTTTCTTTACATAGTTCTGAAGCCTTTTCAACTGCCACTTTACTACCACCTATAACTATTTGACCTGGGCAATTATAATTACAAACCTGAACTATACCGTATTCTTTACAGTCTTCGCAAGTAGACAAAATTGTCTCTCTATCCAGTTTTAATATAGCGTGCATAGCTGTCTCTTCTCCAGCTGCTGCCTCTGCCATGGATTTTCCTCTGTAATAACATAGGTTCTGTGCTGTTTGCTCATCAAATATACCAGCTGCATACAAAGCTGAATACTCACCTAAACTAAGTCCACACAACATATCTGGAGCTATGCCTTTACTTTTCAAAAGTTTTGTTAACATGATAGCAAAAGTAACTAAAGCTGGTTGCGTATGCTCTGTTTTTGTTAACACTTCAGCTGGTCCGTTAAAACTCATGTCTTTTATATCAAAATCTAATTCATTTTTATTATTATCATATACTTCTTTTGCAATGTCATATTTTTCATAGAAATCTTGTCCCATGCCTACTCTCTGAGCACCTTGACCTGCATACACAAATGCTAATTTCATATTCTATCCTCCAAATTATAAGTTACATAAAGTATGAGCTGTTCTATGCATATCATTAAACATTTTATCAAAGAAATCTTCTACTTTTAGTATTTCTTTTATTTGACCGCATACTTGACCTGCCATCAATGATCCCATTTTAATATCACCATCAAATACTGCTTTTCTGAGTGAACCTAAAGTTAATTTCTCTAATTCTTCTAGTTCAACACTTTTATTCTCTAATTTTATGTATTCTTTCGCCATCTTATTTCTGATAACTCTAACAGGCGCACCTGTAGTCAGTCCAGTTACTACAGTATCATTATCTTTGGATTTAACTATAGCTTTTTTATAGTTTTCATGGATAGGACATTCAACTGTTGCTAGCATCGCTGTTCCAATTTGCACTCCTGATGCACCTAGGGCAAATGCTGCTGCTGCTTGTCTTCCATCACCTATACCGCCTGCTGCAATAACTGGAATTTCTACTGCATCTACAATTTGCGGAACTAAAGTAAGTGTAGTCATTTTTCCAACATGTCCACCACTCTCTGTTCCTTCTGCTATAACACCGGTAACTCCGTATTTTTCCATTCTTCTAGCTAATGCAACACTAGCTACTACTGGGAACACTTTCGCTCCCATTAATTTCCACATCTCCAAATATTTGGCTGGATTTCCTGCTCCTGTAGTTATAATTCTAATTTCTTCATCTACAACTACTTTCGCCATCTCATCTATTTGTGGGTTCATAAGCATCAAGTTTACTCCAAATGGTTTATCAGTAAGTTCTTTAGCTATTTTTATATTTTCTCTAAGTTTTTCAGCAGTCATGCCTCCTGAACCTATCAATCCTAATCCACCTGCATTTGATACAGCGGCAGCGAATTCACCTGTAGAGATGTTCGCCATGCCGCCTTGAATGAAGGGGTATTTTATATTTAGTAATTCGTTAATCTTCATAAGTTACTCCTTTAGAATTTATATAATTTATAAATACTAGCAAATATTTTCATTTTATTATTATTGCTTTATTAATTCAGTTTTACTTTTCTATTGCTTTTTCTTTTTTTTACTAATATTCTAATAGTATTCCGCCCCAAGTTAAGCCACCACCGAAACCAATCATCATAACTTTATCACCGCGTTTAATCATATTTTTTTCCAGCATTTCATCTAAAGCTATCGGGATACTTGCTGATGATGTATTTCCATAATTTTGTAAATTCATGTAAAGCTTATCCATAGGTACTTTCATTTTTTTGGATATGTGGGCTAATATTCTTTGATTTGCTTGATGACATATTATTTGATCTACATCATCTACAGATAAATCAGCATTTTCTAGTAATTCTTTTATTATTTTTGGTACTATTCCTACTGCAAATCTGAATACACCACTTCCATCCATTTTTATATATTTATCACAATTTAATATTTCTTTATTTCCTTTTGCTTTTATCATTGAATGATATAAATTATCTGAATTTTCTGCTATTATGGCACCAGCACCATCTCCAAATAATACACATGTTCCTCTATCATCGAAATCCATTTTTCTTGAAATTTGCTCCGAGCAAACTACCAACATATACGGTTTTTCTTTTGATGTCAAATGTTTTGCAACTTCTACTGCATAAACAAAACCTGTACAGGCAGCATTAATATCAAAACATGGAATTTCATCAAGTTCTAACATTGATTGAATGTTACATGCTATACTAGGCACTTTTGTTTTTGCTGCAAATGTTGCTACAACGCAAACTCCAATTTTACTTTTGTCTATATTATTCTTCTCTATAGCAATTTTAGCTGCTTCATAAGCTAAATCTACATTAGATTCATTATCTCCACAATAATATCTACTTTTAATACCAGTTCTAGAAGTAATCCATTCATCATTTGTATCAACTATTTTAGCTAAATCATTATTTGTAACTTTTTTAGAGGGAATGCCTCTACCAGTTGATATAATTTTTATTCCGTTCATATTTTCTCCTGCCTTTATCTTGATTATTTTACATTCTCATCTAAATACTTTACTATGTCACCAACTGTTTTCATTGCAAATAAAGCTTCATCTGGAATATCTACACCAAATTCTTCTTCTAATGCCATGTTTAATTCTACTGCATCTAATGAATCTACATCTAAATCGTCTTTTAAACTAGCATCTAATTTTACATCCTCTGCTTCACAATCAATCGCATCAATTAATACTTCTTTTACTTTTTCAAAATTTTTCATTTTCATTTCCTCTTTTCTTTAAAATAATTTTTGGTTAAATTTCTACTTTATTTCAAATTATTTACTTAAAAGTTTTTAACTAAATAATTCGAGGTAATTCTAGCAAAAAAAAAGACCTATGTCAATAGGTCTCTAAAATTTTTTCGATATTTAATTAAAAATATTAATATATACCTTGATTTCACTTGCTTAACAAATCTTAAAAAAAACTTAAATATTTTTAAGTATTTTAGTATAAAGTTCCCTTTATTCTAGTTTCTTCTTTATTTTTTATCCTAATAAAATTAGCATGATGCTTAGATATGCTAATTGATATTAACATCAAAATCATACTTATAGTTATAGGAGTTAATCTAAATCCTATAGTAAATACCAACATAACAAGTAATAAACTCATAGTTCCTAAAACTATATAGTCCGTTATAATTGCTACTGCTGCCATCAGCAATACACCGATTAGTCCTAATCTTATATCCACTACAAACATCATCCCTACTAAGGCTGCTGTTCCCTTTCCACCTTTAAATCTCATATAAAACGGATAATTATGACCTAATATAACCATAAATCCAGTTATGTATGATAAATTCCAAAATGTTTCTAACTCTACATTATTCATGTATATGATTCTTATTAATAATATTGCTATAACTGCCTTAATAATATCTACTGCTCCAGTTAATATACCTGCTTTTTTTCCAAATGCTACTACGGCATTTGATGCTCCTGCATTTCCGTTACCATGATTTCTTATGTCTTTTTTATATATTAATTTTCCTAATATAAATCCCGTCTGAATTGCTCCAAACAAATACCCTATAAGGGCTGCTACTATGTATTTCAGCATTTAAACTCCTTTCAAAAATTCTATAACTTCAAATAAATTATCTGCTATAAATACTGCTTTTTCTCTCATTTCATCATTAGCCTCTAATTTATCTATAACCATAATAGGCATCATACCTGCTTCATAGGCAGATCTAATTCCGTTGTATGAATCTTCTATAGCATAAGTTTTTTGGGAATCTGCTAATATTGATTTACATGCTTTTTCATATATTTCTGGATTTGGTTTACTATATGTCACTTCATCTCCATATATTTGCCCTTCAAAATACTGCAATAAGTTTTCATCTGCTAGTAGTTTAGATGCAGACGCTCTTCTAGTTGATGTTGCTAATGCTATCCCATAATTTTCCAATTTAAGATAATCTAATATTTCCCTTATACCTGCTTTTAGATTTAATCCACCAGCATCAGCTACTTGATGAAATATAGCTGCTGCTTTAGATTTAAACTCATCATAATTCACATCTGCATAATGTTCTTGAAATATTTCTCTAGTTCTATCATTGTTAGTACCCAAACATTTCATAAATACTTGCTCGATATTATCAATATTATAATCTGCAGATACTTTTTTCCAACAATTTATTACTAATTCTTCTGAATCTAATATCACTCCATCCATATCAAAAACTATAGTTTTTCTCATGTGTCCTACCTCTCTATTTTTTATTCTTACTTAATAATACCATGAGACTAACTATTGTCAAGTAAAAAAATATGATATTATTTTGATTTTTGCTCTTGACAAATGAATTAGTCTGTATTATACTATCAGTATATTAGTTGACCGACATACTGATATACTAACTAAGAAGTTAGCACTATCATATTAATAAATAAATTAATATAGAAAGGAGTTTTATTTGATTAATTTTGAAGATAATAAACCTATATTTATTCAAATAGCCGAAACCATAGAAGATGGAATATTGAGCATGGCTTTCAAAGAGGAAGAAAAACTGCCCTCTGTAGCGGAATTTTCAACTACCTATAAGATAAATCCTGCTACAGCAAATAAGGGAATAAATATTTTAGTTGATAAAGAAATTATTTACAAACAAAGAGGTATAGGAATGTTTGTATCAAAAGGAGCGAGAAAAATGTTAATTCAAATTAGACAAGAAAAATTTTATGAAACATTTATTGATGAGCTAGTTTCAGAAGCAAAAAAAATTGATATTTCTGAAAAGGAATTGATAAATATGATTTCTAAAAGAATTGATGAGTCTAACAAAAATAAAAAATAAACCTACTAGGAGGAATTATGAGTAAAGATATACAAATATGCAATATAAATAAAATTTATAATAAAAAAGCTGCTCTTAGCAATATTTCTACTACCATAAAATCTGGTACAATCACTGGATTTCTAGGAAGAAATGGAGCTGGCAAAACTACTCTAATGAATATCATATGCGGTAGACGTATAGCCAATTCAGGCAATATAACTATTGATAATGAAAAAATATTGGAAAATGATAATCTGTTGGGCCAAATATATATGACTTCTCCAGATAATATGTTTCCTAAAAGCACTAAGGTAAAAGATATTTTTAGATATACTGAAAAATTTTACGACAATTATGATAAGGAATACGCAGAGCGATTGATTAAAAGATTTCATCTAGATATTAATAAGCATTCAGATAAATTATCTACTGGTTTTCAATCTATTCTTAAACTAATATGCTGCTTGGCTTCTAATGCTGAATATATGATTTTCGATGAACCAGTTCTAGGATTAGATGCGAATAACAGAGATGATTTCTACAAACTTCTTATAGAAAAATATATGGAACTAGATAATACAATCATTTTATCTACTCATATTATATCTGAAATAGAAACTTTGATTGAAGAGATTATAGTTATAGATGAAGGAAAAATATTATTGCAAGAATCTGTAGAAGAACTTATGAAATCAGGCTACCAAGTTTCTGGTAGTATATCAGATGTAGAAAAATATATAGCTGATAAAGACATACTAAGTAAAACTACAATAGGCGGTCTTATGAGTGCTTCTATTATGGGACAAAGAGAAGATAAACCTGAAAATTTAGATTTTTCAAATATCAAATTACAAGATTTATTTATAAAACTTACTAATGAAAGAGAGGATAGATAGATGAGCATAAAAAAAGCTAATTATTTTATAGGAAGAGAAACTTTCAAATCTGCCAAAATATTTACACTAATTATTTTATTATTAACAGCATTTTTCTTCACTATCAGTTTGATTTTTTCCGACTCTGAAGGAACTGTAACAAATGGTTTAGATATGAGCATAATTATTTATAGTTTCATCTTAGGATTAACTGCTTATTCATCTTATGTTAAAATGTTATTTCAAAATGGTATCAGTAGAAAAACCACTTGGCTATCTATAACTTCTGTGTTTATCATGTTATCTATAGCATTTTCTGTAATTTTCGTGCTTCTATTTGAAATACTAACTGTTTTATTTGGATTATATTCAAATATAATATTTACTTCATTTAGTGCTGATTTAGTTGGAAGATTTTTTCCAAATATGAACTACATATTAGGTGTTTTACTGAAAATACTTATAACCTTTGTATGTTTGTTGTTTGCTGGCGAAATTGGTTTCGCAACTGGAACTCTTTTCAAAATACTTAATAAAAAATGGAAAATAATAATTTTTGCTGGAGTTCCTGCCTTATTACTAGTTGTTTTCCCTATATTCTTCGCATTTATGGGTAATCACTTATATTCGAGATTTTTCATAGGATTGATGCACTTTCTATTTGGAGTTAAGTTCTCTATAGCTAGAAGTCTTATATCCCTAAGTATTTTATCACTAATATTTATGTTTCTATCTAGACTACTCATGTCTAAAGTTCAAATAGATGATTAATTTAACTTCAATGTAATATATAGTGCTTAAAAAGCTAGTAGAACCTAGTTAAACCTAGTGACTGAAAATGTCGCTAGGTTTTATTATTTAAATTTTCATCAGCACTTATATCATCACTATGAAAATATTTGTAGACTTGGCTAGCACTCAGTTTATTCATACCATCTACTTTAGATAAGGCATGTATATTTTGTTTTTTGATTTCATCCACTGAACCGAAATGTCTAAGCAGATTAATTTTCCTTTTTTCTCCTATATTAGGTACATGATCTAACTCTGATTTGAATACAGTTTTATCTCTTAAATTTCTGTGATAATTTATAGCAAATCTATGCGCCTCTTCCTGCACTGCCCAAACTAATTTGTAAACATCAGAGTTTCTTTTCATGGCTATTTCTTCATCTAAATAATAGAGCCCGTTTGTAGTATGTTTATCATCTTTAACCATACCTGCCACTGGTATTTGAAGTCCGAAATTCTCTAACACTCTTTCAGCTATATGAACTTGTCCTTTTCCACCATCCATAAGTATCAAATCAGGAAGTTTACTAAACCCACTAGATTGCTTTTCTGATAATGCTCTATTGAATCTTCTCTCTAGGATTTCCTCCATACTACCGTAATCGTTAGGGCCTTCTATAGTTTTAATTTTAAATCTTCTATATTCTTTATTTGCAGCTAATCCATCTTCGAAAACTACCATAGAGCCTACAGATTGAACACCTTGAATATTTGATATATCATAAGCTTCTATCCTATGAATACCTTCTAAAGATAACATATTCTGTAAATTAATCATACCCTTTACTGCTGTTTCATTTTTCTTCTTATTTTTACTGATTTTTTTGTTTAATGCATCTATGGCATTCTTTTTAGCCATAAATATGAGCCTTTTTTTCTCACCTTTAAATGGTGTTTTAATAGTAACTCTATTACCTCTTTTTTCCATCAACATATTTTCAATATTTTCTTTGTCTTCTATCTCGGTTTCTATATATATTTCTTTTGGAACATAAACTGTTCCAGTGTAAAACTGTAATATAAAAGATTGTATTATTTCAGGTCTGTTTTCATAATCATAAGCATGCAGTTCAAAATTCTCTTTTCCTACGATTTTTCCATTTCTCACAAAAAACATAGATATATTTACAGCTATTTCATCAACCGCTATGCCTATAATATCATGATCAGGAACATTTTTAGCTTTATCAATTTTTTGCTTCCTATGAATAACATCTAGTGCTTTTATTTTATCCCTAAATTTAGCTGCTTCTTCAAAATCCAATTTTCCTGAAGCTGATTTCATTTTTTCTTCTAAATCATTTCTCACTTCTTCGCCTGTACCAGATAAAAATCTGATAACTTTTTTTACTTCTTCTGCATAATCATCCTCTGTTATATATCCAGCACAAGGCCCAGAGCATCTATGTATATGATAATTTAAACAAACTCTCATATTTCGCTTAGGTTTATTTAAATTATGTTTACACTTTCTCAATTTAAATAATTCATTTATAACTTCTATAACTTCATCTACAGCATAACTGCTAACATAAGGTCCAAAATATTTAGCACCATCTTTCAATATTTTCCTTACTTTTACCACTCTAGGATATTTATCCTTCATAGTTATTTTTATGTATGGATATTGTTTATCATCTTTTAGAGCAGAATTGTATTTAGGCCAATGTTTTTTTATTAGAGTTGCTTCTAAAATGAGTGCTTCCACTTCATTATCTGTTATAATATACTCTATTTCTTCTATTTGAGGCACCATAACTGCCAACATAGGTCTACCATCACCACTAAGACTAAAATATTGTCTTACACGTTTTTTCAGTGATTTAGCTTTACCAACATATATTATTTCACCATTTTTATTTTTATATAAATATACTCCTGGTTGATCAGGTATACGGCTCAGTTCTTCTTTTACTCTATTTTCATTCATATTTTTCTCATTTCTAAAATATTCTTACATATATATTAATGATACCATGTAGAAAATCAAAGTCAAGAACAAATATTCTTTTTAGCAAAAATAGTTTGATGAAATTGTATATTTTATTAACTACACATAAGTTTTCTAAAATCCATGATAAATTTAAAAAAGTCTTAAAAATTAAGCAAAAGTATTTTAATATCTTTACGGTATACTAATAGTATAAACAGTAACACAAATCGAAAGGAGATTTATATGAAAAATTTAATTAAAAAAATTACAGTAGGAACAGTTTTAGGAGCTATGATTTTAGGAACTACAGTCTTTGCATTTGCAGACGACAGTACTATTTCTGATTTCTGTACAGGAGAGCAAGTAGGGAAAATAGCAAAAGTAAATAAAGGTAGTGGAAGTTCAAACTACTTCATGAATGGAAATCATGGAAAAGCATCTAAAGGACATGTATTTGATGAATATGTAGAATTAGGTATTATCTCTCAAGACGAAGCAGACGCAATATCTGAATATTTCACAGCAAAAAAAGAAGCTGATATGACAGCTATGTCTTCTATGACTATTGAAGAGAAGAAAGCTTATATTGCAGAGAAAAAGCAGGGTGCAGATGGCACTACTCTATTTGATGAACTAGTAGCAGAAGGAATCATAAACCAAGAACAGGTTGCTAAAATGGAAACTGCTAAGCAAGACAAAATGCAGGCACTAGCAAAAGAAAAACATGCTAATTTAACTAATAATTGGGTAGAAGAAGGCATCATCACTACAGAAGAAGCTGAAGCTATATCAAATTATTTAACAGCTAAACACGAGGCTATGCAAGCAGCTACTGCAAACATGACTCCTGCTGAAAAGAAAACATATCATATGGAAAACAAACCTGCTGGTTCTCTTACAGATGAACTAGTAGCAGAAGGTTTAATTTCAAGTGAACAAGCAGAAGATATCGGAACTTGTGTTGGAAACTTCAATAAAAACGCAGCTGAAAAAGCAAAAATGAATAAGGGTATGGGACGTGGTTCTAATACTTCTAAAGGTAGAAAATAATCATAAAAACTCACTATACAAATTTATACAAAATAAAAAAGCCCCCTTTTGTAAGGGGACTTTTTTTCTATGTTAGGTTTAATTTCATCACAAAATTTTCCTATTATTTTTTCATAATTTTTTCTAGAAATGATTAAATTATATTTCATAAAAATGACTAAAATTAATTTTTATTTTATAAAAATTTCCGACATAAAATTCATCAAATATTAATTAGTTAATATTGAAGATATATCAATAAAATTGTATGCAAATATTAAAATTTAATTTGACAATGACAAAAATAGTTCATACATATTAAAAATAATTTGTTTTTATGAATCCGTTGACAAACGTTTTCTTTAGATGTATAATGTATTTGAGTATATACTTAATTATATAATTTTATAGAATTAATGAGTGTGTTATGTTAAAAATTAAAAATTTTATTTTCTTAACAATTTGTATATTATTGCTTATGACACCACTAACAAGCCACAATGCTTATTCTTTCGATAAAAATATCAAATACAATGATGAACCAATAATTATGGAGGTAATTAAATGAAATATTTACACTTGAAAAAAATTTTCTTTTTTATAGTAATTTCTTCCCTCTCTCTATTTTTACTAATCGCATGTGGAGACAAATCCAATACACAAACCAATGTAGAAGATTATTCCATATCTTACAGCATACCTGAATTTGAATTTTCTGGAACAAAAATAGTTTTCACTAGAAATGAAAAGATTGACGTCAAAGATAAAAGTTTCCCATTTTTATTTTTACCTAAATTACCTACATATATACCTAATGACTTTGTGAGAATTTATAATTTTTTTGAAAAAGACTCTATTCTATTAAATTATGAAAATTCAGAAGACAAGTTCTTAATATACTCTAGTGATTTAGTTATAGATAATTATACTGTTCGTGTTCCATATAAGGATATCAAAGTAGAAGAATTAAATATTTCTGGAATAGCTGCTTATTACATCATTTTAAATGATAAAAATGTATTGTCATGGTTCGATGAAACTTGCATGTACAGTTTGACTTCAGATTTAAGTAAAGAAGAACTTATTGAAATTGCTAAAAAAAATATTGCAGAGAAAAATAATATTTAAAGCACATTAGTTAGATTTATACAAAATAAAAAAGCCCCCTTTTGTAAGGGGA
>Ga0193962_1001417_pt1 | contig 11192 bp, 7 predicted proteins | sample FB_5_MG_FD_140335 | JGI IMG/M metagenome (GOLD analysis project Ga0193962, IMG submission 140335) | Microbial mat bacterial communities from the Broadkill River, Lewes, Delaware, United States - FB_5_MG | ecosystem: Environmental > Aquatic > Freshwater > River > Microbial mats | place: USA...
AAAAGCGCGTGGCGCTTTAGGTGGGTTTGTTTGTGCAAATGGCAAAGGTGTAAAACTAAATGAAGAGGATGCCTTAGCAGGTGAAACATTTTTAGTTATTGCAGATTTAATACAATCTAAAAGTGTGCCAAGGGTACGTTTAGCCGCTAGTGTTGATTTATGCCGATTAGAACAGCAGTTTAAAACGCAAATTAAAGTGCAAAATGTTGCTACTTTTGACGAAGTGAGTGGTAAAATAATTGCCCGTCAGCAAACACGATTGTCGGCATTGATCTTACGAGAATTAGTAAGTCAAAATAAACTAATGCCAGAAGATATAACAGCCATGTGGTGTGAACTTCTTTCACGTAAAGGCTTAAAGTTTCTAAATTGGAAAAGCCAAGATCTTGCATTAAAAGCACGTTGGCAATGGTTAGCGTGTTATTTTCCAGAATATGAATTACCTAAAATAGACGATGAAACATTATTAACAAACCTTGAAAACTGGTTCAGTCCTTTTGTGGGTGACATAAAATCTATGGATAAACTTGCTAAGTTAGATATTTCTACAATGTTATTATCGCAACTTGATTATCAACATCAACAAATATTAAAACAAGCAGCGCCCACCGTTTATATAGGGCCAACAGGAAGGCATTGTCCAATTAGCTATTCAACCGAAAAATCTCCGAAAGTCTCTATGCCAATGCAAGAGCTATACGGTGAAACAGAAACGCCTAAAGTTGGCGGTTTAAACGGACAACAAGGTATTCCGTTGTTGTTAGAATTGCTGTCTCCGGCACAAAGACCAATTCAACTAACGCAAGACTTGGTACAATTTTGGCGGGGCAGTTATAAAGCAGTACAAAAAGACATGAAAAGCCGTTATCCTAAACACTATTGGCCAGACGACCCAGAAAATGCCCAACCAACCAATAAAACCAAACGACATTTACACGGTCAATAAAATCATAACTAGTACCAATATTAAAAACTAATGCCAACTAAAAAATACACAGAAAAATCGCCAAAAAAAGATCTTAAACCATCAAAAACATGGTTGCGAAGGCTTGTTATCACTACAGGTAAACTTATAGTTGTACTTATTTTTGTTTTAGCTATTTTTACCATTTATTTAAACGCCAAGGTACAGCAAACATTTGAAGGACAACGTTGGCAAGTTCCAGCACAAATTTATGGTCAAATTGAGCAGTTAACTATTGGTGAACCACTTAATTTGAATCATTTAGGAAAGTCCTTAAAATTAAATGGTTACCAGAGAGTAAACACTGTAATGGCCTCTGGACAATATGCCCAATCAGCCAACAGAATTATAATATATCGTCGCCCATTTTCGTTTCCGCAAACGATGACTGTTGTCTCTACCGATGCCATAAAACTCACTATTGACGTGTCTGATGGAAATATAAGCCAACTATTCAGCGATGATGTTCCTGTTACTTCGCTACCATTAGAGCCTATATTATTGGCTCGCTTAGTGCCTAATAATAAAGAAGACCGGGTACTTGTTGCGTTAGAAAAAACGCCTACGCAGCTACTAGACACATTATTATTGATTGAAGATCGTAATTTTTATCATCACCAAGGTATTTCACCGCTAGGAATTTTACGGGCTTTGTATAATAACCTGATGGCAGGGCGAACTGTGCAAGGGGGAAGCACCTTAACCCAGCAGTTAGTTAAAAATATGTTTCTAACGCGAGAGCGCACCTTAACGCGTAAATTAAAAGAAGCGATGATGGCCATCATTATTGAAGTGCGTTACAGCAAAGATCAGCTACTTGAGGCATATATTAATGAAGTGTATTTAGGTCAACATTACGCTAATGGTATATATGGTTTTGGTTTAGCGGCTAAATTCTATTTTGGTAAAAGCCTTGCAGAATTAAATAGCGCACAAATTGCCTTGTTAGTTGCACAAGTGAAAGGGCCAAGTTATTACGACCCTTGGCGCCATCCTACAAGAGCAAAAGAACGTCGAGATTTAATACTTAGATTAATGTTTGAAGAAAACTTTTTATCTGTTAATGAATTTAAACAATCGGTTAATTCTCCTTTATCAATAAGATCAAACAGACGATTTAAACAGCAAGCGTACCCAGCTTATTTACAGTTAGTACAAAAAGAGTTAGATCAATTATTACCTACGTATCAGCAAAAAACTGGTATTAGAGTATTCACAGGTTTTTCTCATCTTAGTCAGCAATTTCTAGAACAAACGGTAACAAGCCAACTAGCCAATTTAGAGTCGAAATATCAGCAAAAAAACTTACAAGTTGCAATGCTTGTTACTGATATTCGTAGTGCCGAAATTCGGGCTATAGTGGGTGATAGACAAAGTGGTTATGCAGGGTTTAACCGGGCAATGACGGCTAAACGTCCTGTTGGTTCATTAATTAAACCTGCAATATACTTGGCAGCATTAGAACGTTATGAACAATTCAACTTTGCAACTTTACTGGCAGACGAACCTATAACTCTGACGAATGGCGTTGAGATTGTTAATGAAAAGGGAGCTAAAAAAGCAAAATCATGGAAACCTCAAAATTATGATGGAAAATATCGTCATCAAGTACCGCTAATTGACGGTTTAGTTGATTCACTTAATATTCCAACGGTTAATTTAGGTATGGCTTTAGGGCTTGAAAATGTTGCGAATGTTATTCATATGCTCGGTTTTGACGAAGATATTGTTATGCGTCCATCAATATTACTAGGTGCACTAAATATGTCACCAATGCAGATAAACCAAATGTATTTGGCACTAGCAAACCAAGGATATGCAGAGCAGGCACACGCGATAAATACGGTTACTTCAAGCAAAGGAGAGACTTTATGGCAATATAAGCCGACTAATGCGCAGGTGATTTCAACTAATGCTGTATATTTAATGGATTATGCTTTGTCTGAGGTAACAAAAACAGGTACGGCAAAATCACTTAGTTGGCGTTTAAAAAACAATCAATTGGCAGGGAAAACAGGCACAAGTAATGATTTACGCGATAGTTGGTTTATAGGTTACGATAATAATAATTTAGTAACAACATGGGTTGGCAAAGATGACAACAAACCAACGGGATTAACAGGCAGTAGTGGCGCTTTGGTTTTGTTTGCTGATTATATGAAGCAACAAGGTGTTATTAATAGACAAATGCCTAAACCTGATGCCGTAGCTATGACCGTATTTGAAACAGAAACAGGACACGCTGTTCAGTCGAATTGTGCTAATACAATCAATTATCCTGCTATTTCTGCAGGTATCATATTACAAAAAGGCTGTTTACAACCAAAGGTTGATGAACGCTCCTGGTTTGAAAGATTATTTAGCGATTAGTATACGACTAGCTGGGCAAACAGTTGGTAGTGATAATAAGTTGGCTGTGGGGTAAAGTTTGATATTACACAATAAAAACACTGTTTTTATGTACAGTTTGTGATTTGTTGTGTTATTGTTTAGCTTAGTAAATGTAAAAACTTATGTAATAACCGTACTAACTTAACACAATAAATGTGCAATAAACTTTATTGTGTTTCTCTTTAATTATGACTAAGGAATTATAATGGCAGTTGAAAGTCGATTCGTCGTCATTAGACACGGGGTGGAGGCAAAAACATTTATGGATAAGAAATCAGCAGATGAATATGACAAAATGTTAGATATGGCTGATAATTTAGCTGATGTCTTTGCACAATCCCCCATAGATCTTAGTGATAGCGCTAGCGAAGAACTAAGTATTTATTTGGCTCAACATCGTGATGATGTACTAGTTGCATTACTTGCGAAAAAACCAAGTAATAAAGCGCCAATAAAAAAAGCAGCAAAAACGGCTAAGAAAAATGCAGAAGCTGCTGAAAAGGCTGTTGATGATAAAAATGCTGCAAAAGAACAGGCGCCTAAATCGCCTAAGTTAAGTAAAGCGAGTTAATCGTTGTAAATAAAGTCACAGTATGATGATGGAATATAATCTTGTACGTAGTCGTCGTAAGACACTGTCTTTGCAGATAAAAAGCGGGAAAATATATGTTAGAGCACCTTACCATGTAGATGAGCAGTATATTGACTCATTTATTAAGAAAAAAAAAGCATGGCTGAAAGCTAAAATATCAGAGCAAAAACAAACGGTTGATTTGTGCTGTGATTTTACTCAAGGATCTAACTTATATTTATTTGGTCAACTTGTTACCTTGAATATTGTGGCTGCAGATGTAAATACACGGTCAAATGTTACTTTAAGGACACTAGAAAATGGTCAGCAAGCGCTCACTATTACCTTGTCTCAACGTATTCAGCGTAATTTGCATACACCGTTGCAATGGGCTATTGCGATAAAAAGTCAGCTTGAATGTTATTTTGCACAGCAAGCTGAAAAAATAATTCCCCCTAAAGTCAGTTATTATTCAACTCTAACTGGGCTTAATCCTACTTTAATTAAAATAAGAAAATACAGCGCCCGATGGGGCAGCTGTAATAGCAAAGGAGAATTAAGTTTTAATTATTTATTAATGATGCTGCCATTAGATGTTATCGACTACGTTATTGTGCATGAGCTTTGTCATTTACAACATTTAAACCATTCTAAAGATTTTTGGCAGTTAGTTACCCAATACTATCCTCAGCAACTTGCAGCGAAGCAGTGGATAAAGACTCACCAATCGGCTTTACATTGGCAAATGCCTTAGTTTATATACGATCTGTTTTACTAATGCTTCAATTTCTCTATATGCATCGTTAAGAGACTTCTCATGTCTTGCATCAGCAAACTCTTGATACTCAGCTTTAATCTCATAAAATTCATCTACTCCTAAATATTTACCTACTATTTCGATATGTGGCCCTAGGTGATTCATTTTCTCTCTTACGCCGCCTATTTCAAAACCAAATTCGCCACAAGAAGAAAGAAGAATAAGTTTTTTACCTGACATTATCGGCTCTATAGGAAAGTCACCTCTATCTAAATCAAAAGTAAATGTTTTATTAATGCGTACTACTTGGTCAAACCAAGCTTTAAGTACCGCAGGCATACCATAGTTGTACATGGGGGAAGAAATGACAATGATGTCAGCCTGATACACCTCATCTATTAATGTGTCAGACAAAGTCAAAAGCGTTTTTTGTTCTACAGTCCGTTTTTTATCGTCTGTAAACACAGCAGCAATCCAATCTTGGTTGATAAAATCAGGAGGGTTTAGCCCTAAATCTCTATAAATAACTTTATCTTCATTATTTAAGGTACGCCATTTGTTGATAAAATGAGCTGCAAGAGATTTTGAAATTGAATTGTATTCTTTTATATCGTTATCAGTTCTTCTTGCGCTTGAATCTATATGTAAAATCGTTGTCATGTTTTTTTATACTCATTAGTTCAGTAAGTTGTAGATATATTTTGATAGTCCTACTATTTATTGACAAACGATGAATACTACCTTATAGATGAATTAAACTTATCTATAAAGTGGTATTTCAATATGTATTCCCGACTTCCTCCTTTAAATGGCATCAGAGTTTTTGATGCTGTGGCTAGATTAGGGAGCTTTAAAAAGGCTGCTGAAGAACTGCATGTAACACCTACAGCCGTTTCACATCAAATTAAAGCATTAGAAGCATCACTTGGGATTTTGTTATTCTTACGAAAAACACGAGCTATACAATTAACTCAAGATGGTAAGATTTTAGCCGAAACTGTCTATAGTGTATTACAGCAATTGACTAATACTATTAGTGAAATATCGAATACTAAAAATATCATTACCGTAAGCACTACGTCTTCCTTTGCAGCAATGTGGTTAGTACCCAATTTGGGTAAATTTAATCAATTATATCCAGATGTTGATGTTGTTGTACAAACAAGTGAACATATTGATAACCTAGAAAAAGATAGAAAAATAGATCTTGCTATTAGGTATGGGGTTTATAATGAATCATTGAAAAATTCAACGTTACTAATCACTGAAGACATAGGAGTATATGCCACGCCTAATTATATTGAAAGCATCACTACATTAGAAGATGCAAACTTGTTAGAGACTAAATGGCAAAATAAAAATCTTTCTGAAATTTCTTGGCACACACTTCTTATTGACAACGGTAAAAATAATCTAGAGTATAATATTCGACAATTCACTCAAGAACACCATATTATTCAAGCCGCATTAGCAGGGCAAGGTTTTGCTTTAGTGAGTTCCTTTCTTGTACAAAATGCAGTAGCACAAGGTTGGTTAGTTAAATACAATTTTACTGAGAAGAGTAATAAATCTAACGGTTTTTGCTATTATCTTGTTATTCCTGAGCACAACCGACAAAGCAAAATTATTATGGCATTTAAAGATTGGATTGTAAGTGAATTGGTAATTGAATAAACACTTTTGGCATTTCGCAGTTATTTTTATCCTAAATAATCGTTAGCGGTGTAAAGAAAGTGAGAGTATCTTTTATAATTACTTTGTTTGTTCAGATATTGAAATTAAGCCCAACCTAGCGCATTTTTCGCTCTTAATCATAATATCGACAATAGGTTCGTTGCTTAAACAAGCGAGCTACAATTTAATTTTAATCCAGATTATTTTCGAATTTTATTTTGTACTGCTCTAGCATGGAGTATAAGAACTCTAATTGGATGCTTTTGATACTTCTCTTGGCTTTGGTATAATTTTCTTTGGCCTGTTCAATATCCCCTTGCAGAAAAAATACTTCAGCTAAATGAAGTCGTGTGGAATTTATTCCTATTTGGCTTTGAATAATTTGGTATGCAGACAACGCATTTGTAAAAGCCTCTAAGGCTTTGTTAAGTCTTTTCTGTTTAAGATAAACTAAGCCTTGCTCTTCGGCTACACTGGCTTTTAGGAACCAATCTTGGTGTTTATCGGTAATGTTAATTACTTGCTGATAAAATTGTAACGCTTGTGTAAAATCTTGTTTTTCAGCTGAAATTCGTCCTTTAAGTAATTGAATGTTTGCAATTTCCAAGGGAGATTTTATTAAAACATTCGCTGACTCATTTAACAGAACCGTTGCTTTTTCTACTTGATCATCCCATAAGTACAACTTACTTAAATAGATCATGGCAATAACCGAATCAGGGTTCAATGATAGATAACTTTCAAAAAAACTAATAGAGGTATGCCAATCCGACTCATAACTAATCATGGCCTCAGCAAATAAAGCATCGTTAAACTCATCTATTGGGTTATATTCACTTTTTTTGAGTGGCTGATTGATAAAGTCGGCTAACTTTTTTGATAATGTGACAAGTGCAGCATTTATTGAGGTACCAAGGATAACACCTTGCTTTACATCATTTAGGAGATGAAATTTGTATACCAGTTTGTAGTCTGACACATAGCCAAAGATTTCTGTTTCAACGATTAATGTAGCACCAGACACATTAAATAAATTAGCGACATCATTGGAAGAAAACTTTCGTTCTAAACCTACCGTGTACATTAATTGAGGAATGTAGGTTCCCGGATAGATAAAAATTGAATTAGGGAACCCTTTTAATTTTGCAATAAGTTGTTCCATCGCCCCTAAATAAATCCAATCGTTCTCTCCATAAGGAATACTATTCTTTATTGGCAGCACAAGAATGCTTTGATCAAAATTAACTTCGGAAGTCTCTTTGTTTGAAAACAAAATTGTAATTATGATGAAGCAGATGAGTGAAATGGCAGCAATATAATATTTCAATACAGAAGGTGTTGCTAAACTGTTCAGTTTATCTTGCTGTATTTGATTAATAGGCTCTAATTGTGCAGTGAATTGATATCCCTTACGTGGAAAGTTTAGAATAATTTCCGAGTGACCGAATAATTTACGAATTTCCCTAATAGACTGAAAAATAACACCATCATCTACGTTTACATCGTCCCAAATACAGTCCAACAGCTCCTGTTTACTGATAGTATCTCCAGCTCTATTAGCCAGATATAACAGAACTTCTAACGTTTTAGGTCGAATGTTCTGACAGTGGTTATCAGTAGATAACGTACGCGCTTGTATATCAAGAACAAAAGTATCAACGTAGTATTTCATTAAAACGACATGTAAATAAGAGTGTTATATGATGTTATCAAATATTGTTAGCTAGGATCAGTTAAATTAGTTGTTTAATTACTCATGCTAACTTGAATCTCTGTCAAAAAAGCCAGACATCTAAGTTAACTATTAAATATAAATTTTTTTTACAAAGTATGACTTAACTTCAAGAAAACACTTTTTTGGTTCGTTGTTAATCCGTTAATGGCATCATTATCAACCGCGTTGCTTGATAAGCCTAGGTAAAAAGCTGAAAGCGCATCAAAACGATAAGAGTACACCAGTTGAGATCCTAAGCTTTTACTTTTCTTATCAATATCAAAAGTATAATTACTCGGATTAAAAACCATATTATTATGAATCAAAGACAATCGAACTTTACTGTCACTGTTAAATTGATAATTAACACGTAAGTCAGTTAAATTTGCAGTGTATAATTCATCGTTTAACACTGTCATTTTCTCAAAGGTATGTTCAAGCTTGATATTAACAGCATCATTTACATCCCACTGAATAATAGGGAGCAACTGTACCTTCTCTCCTTTACGGTTATTAGCATAATCAACAGCATCACTTTTAAGTAATAAATTACTGATGTAAAAATTAGCAATTGGCCGAATTTCACCATAAATAAAACTAAAATCGAGATTAAATTGGGCGCTATTATCGGTTATATTGGTAATACTTGGGTCAAAGCGTAAGCCAACTTTGGTTTGTTTTCCTACCCCTGTACTTATTCTCGATTGCATCATACCGTTAAGATTTAACTGAATTTCGACATTATCACTGATGAGTTCATTATCAATATTGGTTTCTTTATCAACACCAACCCAAAATTCAACCTTATTCCACATTGGTGATTCAGGATAATGCACATAACCAGTTCTAATTTGACTTTCTTTAATATCAATTTTACTAATAAAGCCTAAGTCGGCGCGAAAGTCTTTTCCTTTATGTTTATGGTAAGCACTTAACCACCAATTTCTTTTAGTATGGTTAAAATTTACTTGCCACGCAATATCAGTAAGTTCATCGCTACTGTTAACGCGTATACTTGGTTCATTGTCACATTTGTAACAAATTATTTTATAAAAATCAGCAGGGTACTCTGTGTTTGAAGAGAGCAGTTGTGCATCTAAAAAGGTGCTTTCATTGAAACGTAAACGACCATCGACAGAAAAAATATAGTTATGATAGTTTTCACTTTTCCTTACCGTATTGGTTATGCCAAAAGATGATTCATTGCTAAAGTCATAACGATAACGTAGTGCAGCGTTAATCGTTTTCTCATCAATATTTACTAAAGTTGAATTAAGATTACCAGGTATTAATAAACGTGTACTTTCATCATTACTTGCGAGTACCGCAAAAGTATCATTACCACTGCGTTGGGTGTATTTCCCGCCAACATCAGGGGCAACAATATTTCGGGTATACACCAAGTTATATAAACTATCAAAATAGTTATGGTTTTCTAGAAAAAATCGTCGTTTTTCTGGTAAATACAATGAAAAATTACTGTTGATATTAAGTGGTGCATTATCTAATTCTATTTGTGAAAAATCAGGGTTAATCGTTGCTGAAAGTAAACTATCAGAACTGGTATTCCAACTAAAATCACCACCTAGTTCAACATTATTTTCACTGTGACAGTTTTCTTGTGTTGATAAGTTTTTTTGTTGATTTTTACCAACAACAATACTAGGGACAAAAATCATATTCGTACTTTGTTTAGCCGCCTTAAAACCTGTTATTGGTTGCATTTGGCACAGTGAACAATTATTTTCTCGGTTTTGGCTGACGTTCGAAATCTTATAACTGACCTCTCGTGGATAAAAACGGATAAACTCTGCCGACCAACGTTTAACTCCCGTATCGTCGGCAAAATTAAGTTGGCTTAATGGAATAATAAACTCAGCGGTAAAGCCTTGCGAAGATATTGTTGTTTGAGCATACCAAACTGCATCCCAATTATCATTGTAACTTTGGGTAACGCCACTTTCTATAGAATCAAGTTGCACGCCTTTAGCATTAACATAAAAATGATAGGCCAATTTATGGGTATTAAGCGTATCTAGCTTAAATCCGACTAAGTCATCATGCCAAATTTTATCGCGATCACGTAAATAAGCCCTAATTTTTTCAGGGTTTAGATCTTGCGCTCTAAAGCCAACATATAAGTTTTCACCTGACTCATAAACATATACATCGGTTTGTACTATCGCTTTAGTGTTTTCAAAAGGCTCAATCGTATAATTAAGCGGAAACTGTCGTGCTTTTTGCCAAATCGCTTCATCAAGTTGTCCATCAAGGGTTATCGATTGTTGATAATACGGAATTGATAGTGATTGGGCGTCATTTTTTATTTTAGTTAACGTTTCAGCGGATAGCTTAGTAATGAAAAATAAAGTAAAAACATACAGAAAAATAGGGAGAAAACGTAACATTATCAAATAACCTTAACGTTACCCAAATAACTTTAAACGTTTTTATTTCACGTTAGGTTGTCTGGGTATGGGGCGTAAATTCAAGTTTCATCAAATATTTATATTCACCCGTTTAGTAAAATGTAGGTGGGTGAATATAAATAAAACAGAGTTATAAGCTGAAAGATCCTAATGACTTAAAGGAGCCAATAAAATAATGTTAAATGGCGAGCTAAAATTAACTTCATTGTTATTAACGGTTATTATTTGATTTGAGTAGTAGTCTTTCACTTGGCTACCATTAGAAAAAACATTATGTACAGGCAGTTTTTTCATGCCTTTGTTGACTTCTAAAGCAACCAGGATTTGGTCTAATTCCCCTTTATCTTCATAGGCTCTGCTGAAAACGTAAGGTTTATCACTATGTTTTTTATGAATACCTGCACCAACAGCAATGTGATCATGACGAAAAGAGCCTAATTTTTGCCAATGTGTAAGTAACGCTTGAGTATCTTTCTTTGCTAAATCGTCCCAATTCATAAAAGAACGCCACGTCGCATCCCCCATAGCACCCTCAATAGTTAAGTTTCGTGCTAATTCATCACCATAATAAATTTGTACAGCGCCGGGTGCTAACATCAATTTCAATGCTGTTTCATAAGGCCTCTTGTGAGCTTTATCATAAGGTTCAGGGTCATCATGAGAGACAACATAGTTAATTACACCAACTCCGG
>Ga0193962_1001418_pt1 | contig 11189 bp, 12 predicted proteins | sample FB_5_MG_FD_140335 | JGI IMG/M metagenome (GOLD analysis project Ga0193962, IMG submission 140335) | Microbial mat bacterial communities from the Broadkill River, Lewes, Delaware, United States - FB_5_MG | ecosystem: Environmental > Aquatic > Freshwater > River > Microbial mats | place: USA...
ACTTATTAATATCATCTATATAACCATGTTTTACGGGATTATTCTCTATATATTGCATTTTTTCTATCAAATCTTTTTCATTTCTAATTGTATGTTCATAAAATCTCTTTTGCCAAATAAGTGAATATCCTTTTCTTTCTCTACTTTTAGACTGTAATAGATGAGCATAATCTTCTAATGGACAATGTTTAGAAAAATTTTGTTTAATTGTTCGTATAATATGAGGATAATCCTTTGCATATTTAGGTGTAATAATCATGTGAAAATGCTCAGGCAATATAACTATAGCATCTATCTTATACTCATATTTTTGTTTACGAAGGTAAAAGCTCTCTCTCAATAATGCTATATTTTTTATCAGTATAGGATTGCGTTGATGTGTTACAATTGTAATAAAGTAACTATATCCATCTATAAAAATTCGTTTATAATTTGACATATTTTTCTTTTATTGGTGGGTTTGTGGTGGATAAATCCACCCTACGCGATATATATTTTTAATCGCGTAGGGTGGGATTTCCCACCTTTTAAATCAAATCAAAATATCACTTATCATCTCTATCCACATAAGTAAATATCCCATCATTTGAGAGAGGCTCTTCTTCTTTCTCTTCATCAATTATAGTGTTACTCGCATCAAATCCTAGCTCTTTTAGTCTCTCTATTACAGGTGGATGTGTATAGTAAAAGAATATCACCAAAGGGTGTGATTTGGGGAATGATTTATTTTCTGTGATTAGTTTGAGCAACGCTGATACTAGGTTCTCTTTGCCTCCTAACTCTGAACCAAACTCATCTGCTGAATATTCGTTATGACGGCTTACAAAAGAGATAAATGGGGTGAAAACGAAGCTCACTAGTGGCAATAGTAACATAAGCATAGCAATCTCAACTCCTGCACTCTGCATAACTCCCATCTCGATAAATAGCGACTCTGGTAGGTGACCAAATAGATAGAATGAGATAAAAAATAGCACTCCCATAAGCCCTATATTTTTCCATATATCACCGTGTGTGAAGTGTCCTAGCTCATGACCCAATACTGCTAATAGCTCTTTGGTGTTTAGTTTGGCTATTAGGGTATCAAAGAGTACGACTCTCTTACTCTTTCCTAAACCACCGAAAAATGCGTTTAGCCTACTATCTCTTTTACTTGCATCCATTACGAAGATACCGTTGTTTTTGAGTCCGACTTTTACCATCATCTCATCAATTTGAGTTTTGAGTTCGCCCTCTTCTAGTGGAGAGAATTTATTAAATAGTGCCATAAAGGTAGGTGCTAATACATTGGCTAGTATCGCTATAGAGAACATCATTACAAAGCCCCATAGCCACCATGAGTCATAGTTGCCTATTATCCATGCCAAAAGAGCGAATATAGCTCCACCTAGTATGATAAATAGTAGAGATGATTTGAGTGTATCTACTATATACATCTTGGCACTCATTTTGTTAAATCCAAACTCTTCATCTATCTTGAACTTCTGATAAAGCTCAAAAGGGAGACCTATAATATAATTGACTAATATAAATCCAAAAAGAAATAGCACAGCTTGAGCGATACTGCCCTCTACCACGATTAGACTATTTAGCCACGCAAAACCTGCAAAGACCCACCATAAAAAGACCAAATAATCAACGAAGATATTGACAAGCCCTAGCTTATCTTTGGCTACGGCGTAGTTTCCTGCTACTAGATATTTGGACGCTGACATTAGCACAGGGGCTTTTCTTTTTTCTGTATTGATGAAACCTATTTGCATAATTGATATATATAGTTTCATAAGCGTATAGAGAGAGTAGAAGATTATAATAGTTTGTAACATATTGTATCCTTGATTTTGTAATTGATGAAATATATCATTATAGAAGTGTATAAAAGCTTAAATTATTATAGTAGTAGAGGGGATTTAGTAGAATTAATCCCTCTACAAAAGCCCAAAAGTTTTTAGAAGTGTTCTTGTGCCACTTGAAGCTATTATCTGCTCTGCTCTAAATGTGAGGTCAGAAATCTCTTTGAGGTGGACATCTATAAGCTCCTCATAACTATAATCAGGATAGTCACTCTGTAGGGCTAATTGGTTGTAGTCTATATCTGTTATACCTTTTTTGCTCCAACTTTTAAGTGACTTGTGAGATATTGAGTATGCGAAGTTTGGTAGTTTTGTATCACTCTCTTTGGCATCTATTACTACGCCTCTTGTGTTGGTTTTGTTTATACTATCTATTAGCTCATCGCTTAGTTTATCAGAGTCTATAACTATAGGCATATCCTCTATCAAATCTAGCTCACTAATATCTTTGATTTTTATAGCTACGCAGTTTTCATCTCTAAGCTCTCTTAGTTCTGTAGGAGTTGTATATTTAAATCTTATATACTCTCTACATAGCTCTTGGCTCTTTTTTAGCTCATCTATATTGTTGGGATTGATGAGAAAATACTCTACTCTTGTATCCTCAATAAGCTCATCAAAATCCTCCAAAAACTCCTCATCTATCCCCTCTAGCTTTATATTCATATCAAAAATCATAAAATTCCTTTTTGAAATTATATTATATTAAACTAAATCTCTATAGGAGTTACTCTACTCTTTGACCTCTTAGTATATCCAATACATTGGTAGCATAACACCCCTTTGGTAGTACAAAACTAAGCTCATAGTGTGCTTTCTCTTCTACATAGTTTTTGGTTATTTCACTTACCTCTATCCATGCGTATCTTCTGGCTCCATCTAGGCTTACGGCTTCTATAAATGGCTCTTCTAATATACTTGCTACACCTTCTGCTTTTTTGACTCTTTTGCCTGTCAATACTCCTGTGGGTGCTATATCTTTGCTCTTAAATCTCTTGGCTTCTTCTTCTAGGTTTTCGACAAAAAAGACTCTCCCATAGGGGTAGTGCATCATCACATCACCCTCTAATAGCTTAAAGAAGTTTGGTTGTGCTTTTGTATCTTTTAGTGAGCCTTTTGGTAGCTTTAGTATCTGCTCACACTCTATTTCACTAAACTTCTCTAGTAGTAGATTTAGCTCCATTCTCTTAGATAGCCAGTTGTTAAATAGATAGCTTTGGTATGAGCCTATCAAAAACTCTCTCTTTTTTTTATCACGAATTTTAAGTGTGCCATCTAGTAGCTTTTTGCCATCTACCCAGTTATTGCCATCTGTTCCAAATCTCTGATTGCCAAAGTAGTTTGGTACTCCATTGGCTTTTATCCATTTGAGTACAGAGTCTAATTTATCTTTTTGGATACCTAGAACTTTTTTGAGACGGATATTAAATCTATTTCCTTTGAGATGCCCTACTCTTATCTTGTTGTTGTGTCTGTTTGTTGATAGTATCTTTATCTTCTCATGGCTAAAGCCCTCTAACTTCTCTTCAAACTTTGCAGGGATAGAGATATGCTGTATCGTCATAGCGTTTTTATCTTTGAGTCCTGCGTATCCTATATCACGACGCGTGATACCTATATGGTTGGATATGACATCGAGCATATCCCAAGTGGTCATATCTTTTTTGCGTATCTTTAGGACTAAGTGTTCACCCTCACCACTAAACTCATATAGTGGTATCTCCTCGACGGTAAAGTCTCGTGCAGTGGAGTTGAAGATAAACTCATTTTTGACATTTAGTGGGTATATTAGGTTCATTACTCTCTCTTTTAATTTTTAAAATGGTGACTCTTGCACTTTAGTCTATCGTTATTATCTGTAACAGTTGCAAATATAGTTAGTGGTGTGTCTGTCTCTTTGGCTACTCTTTTTATCTCTTCTATATTGGCTATATCAAATCCTATCAACATCTCATACTCTTCACCACTAAGACCTACCTCATCATCTATCTCTAATATAGGAGTAAAGCCTAGTGAGTTATAATCAAGCATCTTATTGGTATCACAAAAGAGTCCATCGGATATATCCATACCAACAGATATAAACTCTCTAGCTTTGGATATAAATTCAGCCCTTAAAACTGGCTCAAAAAACTTAGAGTTATCAGCTATTTTTTCTCCAGCAAAGAGTCTATTTAAATCTCTCCTACTCTCACCAAGCTCTCCTGTATATGCCAACAAATCACCAACTCCCAAGCCATTACGCATAAGTGGAGAGGATGATTGAGATATGATAGTGATTGAGATATGAAGCTTATCAGAGCCTACCGTATCCCCTCCTATTAGCTCACACCCAAACTCTCTTGTAGTAGTCTCTATACTATCCATAAGCTCATTTATATCTTTGGTACTCAAATCATAAGGGAGAGATATAGTTAGTAGTGCATACTTAGGCTCTGCATTCATAGCTATAGCATCTGATAGATTTACAAGCATAGCTTTGCGTCCAATTTGAGCTAGACTCATCCACTCTCGCTTGAAATGGACATCTTCAAAAAACGCATCCATACTATATATATACTCACCCACTACAGCACCATCATCACCGATATATTTAGAGCTTAGTCTATCTATTAGGTACTCTTCTTTATCTAGTTTTTTCATAAGATAGTATCTACTTCCATTTGAGATACAAAATAGACTCATCTTGATTGATAAAAAACTCAAACTTTTTAAAGAAGTTCATACCAAGTAGTCCATCTACTCCATCTTGTCCAAAGGGAGCTGTTGTTATCTCTATATTATCTACTCTCAACTCTCCTATCTCTAGGCTAGAGGCACGGTAGAGTTTGGCTACTATATCATCACTCGCAGTGTGAAGTACCAAATCATCTCTTAGTAGCTCTAGGTTTGAGATTTTGGACTCATCTACAAATATATAACTAGCACCAGTATCAAGCATAAGATTAAGCTCAATACCATCTAGCCAAACTTTGGCTATGAAGTGTTCTCCTCTTTTGATTAGGGCTACTCTGTAGTCATAGTTATCTTTTTGGCTCTCTTCTGCTCTTTTTTCATCTACTTCGTTTAGCTCTTTGTTGTAGTAGTTATCTGGTAGATTATAATCTATCATCTCTTCTAAAAAGAGTCTAATATCATACTCTCTTCTACTCTTTGCTAGAAACTCTATATACTTTTGAGATACATCTCTAAGCTGATTAAGTAGCCTCTTGTCTCTCTCTTCTGAGGTGTAGTTATCTCTTTCTAACATAACCAAAGCTATCGCCTCTTTAAATCTATATTGAGAGACATAAGCATCAAAGAGAGTATTATATAGCCTATTTTGTGGCTCATTCTCTCTAAAGATTATCATAAGCTTAATAGCTTCGATAGTATCTTTTTTGGATAACTCAGAGAGATAACTCTCCATAATGACTCTATTGTTATCACTAGTAGGAGAGTTGAGATATAGACTCAAAGCATCATAAAAGAGTTCTCTTTTTAGTAGAGACTTTAATCTCTGCTCTATTGAGTTCTCTGTAGATTGTGGTGTGGTGGAGTTTTTCTCAATAGTGTAGTTACTCTCATTGCTATCTTCATTTTTTGTGATAGATGAGCTATTCTCCTCACTAGAGCTTACCTCTGCAAAGGAGTCTTGTTGATTGATATTTGGTGATATTTCTACTCTATTTATATCACTAATAAGCCAACCTAAGACTACCGATAATAGAATAGATAAAAATATACCAACTGCTCTAAACATATCAAATCCTACAAGATAGTGCTTCTAGTGTCAGTTGGTCTGCTATAAGCTCTTTGCCATTTAGGACATGAGTTATACCAAGAGTTGATATGACATTAAACTCTGTAGAGTTGGCCACTTTGACTATACTATGAATACCTGTTCCAAATGAGACTATATTTTCACAAATTAACTGCATCTGTATAGAGTCCTCTATAGCTACTATAATCGCTATAGACTCTTTGATATTAAAATGCTCTAGCACTATCTTGCGTCCTGCGTTGGCTATAAATATCGACTCTTCCCCCTCTAATATAGCCTTATCTACTATCTTGACATCGTGTTCTAGTATCACATATAGTATCTGTTTATCTCTAAGTCTTTTGGCTAGTTTCTTGCCTACTGAGCCATACCCACAGATGATAATATGGTCTTTATATTTACTACCAATAACACCCATATCACGCAGTGATTCAGGCTCCAAAAAGAGCTTATCAGCTATCACTTTGACATTTTTGAGGATAAATGGTGTAAGTATCATAGATAACACTATAGTAATAGTCATAATCTGATTTATCTTATCATCTATTAGCCCTTGAGTTGTAGCTATAGTAAATACAACGAGTGCAAACTCACCCACTTGAAAGAGTGTTAGTGAAGTCTTAAGAGCAGAGCGACTTGTAACAAAAAACTGTAACATAACAAATACAACAATAGTTTTGATAGATAAGATAACTACAAATAGCAAAGCTATAGTAGAGCCATAATATATAAATGAGTGCCAATCTATCTGCATACCAATAGTTACAAAGAAGACTCCCAAGAGTATATCTCTAAATGGAATAAGGTCAGCTTCTATACGGTAGCGATACTTCGTCTCTGCTATAGTCATACCTGCTAGAAACGCACCAAGAGAGTATGTAAAGCCCAAAACCTCTGCTAGGACAGAAGCACTAATCACACCCAATATAACAGCACCCAAAAATATCTCTCCAGAGTCTGTTCTAGCTATGCAGTTGAATGAGCGTTCTACTAGATACTTCCCTGCTAAGAATATAATAAAAAACATAATCAAAGCACTAACAACTATCTCAAATACTAAAAATCCTATAGAGCCGTGTTCTGTAGTAAAAAATGAAATCATCAGGAGTATAGGTATAACGGCTAAGTCTTGAAATAGTAAGATACCCAAAGATATTCGTCCATAGTGTGAGTGTATCTCATTAGTCTCATTGAGTACCTTTAGCACTATTGCCGTTGATGATAGAGCTAGGGCGAAACCTATCACAATGGCTGATTTGGGTTCTATGCCAAATATAGATATAGCCAATATAGTAAATATTATTCCCAAGACCATAACCTGTAGTCCACCATAGACAAAGACCTCTTTTTTCATACTCTTTAGGTGGGTTACTGAAAACTCCAAACCTATAGTAAACATCAAAAAGACGATACCAAACTCTGCTAGATGAGACAACATCTCTTTGGAGTTTTTGTCAAAATCAAATATAGAAGCTATAGCAAGTCCTGCTAATATATACCCTATAATAGTAGGTATCTCATATCTCTTGAGAAATACATTTAGTAGTGTAGCTATTGACATAGTTATGATAAAAAGTATGAGTCCATGTTCCATTAATTAGTCCTAGTTTTTTTTTGAAATAGTATTATACAATAGTTATTGTGAGAGTTTGTGTAAGTTTGATTTTGCTAAGATTTAGATAAAATCACATTAATATATAATTTAAGGAATATCATGGGATTAAGCATAGGACTTGTAGGACTACCAAATGTCGGAAAATCAACCACTTTTAACGCACTAACAAAGGCACAAAATGCCCAGAGTGAAAACTACCCTTTCTGTACAATAGAGCCAAATAAGGCCGTTGTACCAGTACCAGATGAGAGAATAGATAGATTAGCAGAGATAGTAAAACCAGAGAAAGTACAATACTCAACTCTTGATTTTGTAGATATAGCAGGACTTGTCAAGGGTGCTAGTAAAGGCGAGGGATTGGGGAATAAATTCTTATCCAATATCCGTGAGACAGAGGTTATACTCCATATCGTAAGATGTTTTGAAGATGATAATGTAGTCCATGTAGAAGGCTCAATTGACCCTATCCGTGATGTAGAGATAATAGAACAAGAGCTTTTGTTTGCAGACTTAGATGCTGTAGAAAAACGAATAAGCCTACTAAATAAAAAAGCCAAAGGAAATGATAAAGAGGCAAAAGAGCAGTTAGCTATCGCAGAGTCTCTTATGGAGCATATAGGCGAAAATCACCCTGTATCTACCTTTGCAGAGGTAGAGAGTAAAGAGTTTTTGGCTATCAATAAAGACCTTAGACTTCTCACATCCAAAGAGATTATATATGGTGCAAATGTAGATGAAGATGGACTCACAGAAGATAATGAGTTTGTACAAAAACTCAAAGCCTATGCCCAAAATAGAGGGTATGAGGTAATCAAACTCTGTGCCAAAGTCGAAGAGGATATGGTAGATTTTGAAGAGGATGAAAAAGAGGAGATGTTAGCAGATTTGGGAGTAAGCGAGAGTGGACTTGAACAAATAATACACAAAGGCTTTGATAAGCTAGGACTCCAAAGCTACTTCACAGCAGGAGTCAAAGAGGTAAGAGCGTGGACAATCCGTAAAGGGACAACAGCACCCAAAGCAGCTTCTGTTATACACAATGACTTCGAGAAAGGATTTATCCGTGCAGAGGTCATAGCTTATGAGGATTTTGTAGCCTTTGGAGGTGAAGCAGGAGCCAAAGAGGCTGGTAAAAATAGACTAGAGGGCAAGGAGTATATCGTCCAAGATGGTGATGTTATGCACTTTAGGTTCAATGTATAATGAAAAAGTTACTACTAATACTCCTTACAATCTTTATAGTGGTAGGTTGTGGTAAAAAGGGTAAATTTATCCATACTATAAAGAGCCAAAATGATATGCCAACAGCTATAGCCAAATTAGAAAAACTAATCAAAGATGCCAACCTCACACACTTTGAGACGATAGACCACAGTGCAAATGCCAAAAGCGTAGGTATGCGTCTAAAACCAGAGAGTGTAGTGGTATTTGGAAATCCCAAAATGGGGACAGTGCTAATGGAGTGTAACCCATCTATAGGGATAGATTTACCTCTTAAGATACTATTTAATACAAACTACGAGGGCGATACATTTATCACCTACACAAACCCAGAATACTGGTCACTCAAACACAATATAAAAGATGTAAAGTGCCTAGATATAATCCAAAAGGCCAAAGTAGCACTAGCAAACTTAGCCAAACTCTCAGGAGAGAAATAGATGAAGATAGATACAAATGAGATACTATATCGTATAAAAAAGGCTCTTAATCTAACCACCAAAGATATAATAGAAGCCTATAGATTAGAGGAGTACGATATGGATGCCTCACACCTCAAAAATCTACTAAAGCGTCGCAAAGATAAGAGTATGGTAGAGTGTAGCTATGAGGAGTTGGGGGTATTTTTGGATGGATTGGTATCTCTCAAAAGAGGCAAATCAATAAAGCCAAAAAATGATACTGTAGTAGAACTCACCAATAATCTAATACTCAAAAAACTAAGAGTAGCACTAGAGCTAAAAGAGGCTGAGATTGAGATAATATTTGCCCTAGTAGATATAGAGCTAACCAAACAGCAACTCTCCTCACTATTTAGAAGAGAGGATAATAAAAACTTCAAACTATGTTCAGATGAGTTACTATTCTCATTTTTGGATGGATTAGATGAGTTCTATTTTGTGGGAGAGGTTGAGGAGTAGGGAGCTATCTCAACTCTTCTATCTCCTCAATACTTAATCCTGTTTTTAGTGCTATAGTCTCATTATCTAAAATATCCAATAGATTTTTGGCTATCTCTAAGCTTCTATCATCACGACCTTTTTTTTGACCTTGTTCAAGCCCTTGTTCAAGCCCTTGTTCAAGTCCTTGTTCAAGCCCCTTTTTTAGTCCATCTTCTCTAGCAGTCTCCAATATACTTAACCTCTTCCACTCCTGTTTGAAGTGCCAATCATAGACCTCCATCTCTTTTTTGCTCCAGTTGTACTGTTTGGCTATGTCAAATGCTTGTTTAAACTCTCTTATACCTTCATACTCTTTAGGTACCATATCAAAGCTAGAGGCGTTTTGGATGAAGTATATCCATTTTTTAGCTATAGTATCGCACTCATTTAGTGGTAGATTAAACTTCGTTAGCTCTATAAATGTAAACTCAAAATCTGCTACCTCTTGTTTGAGTGTTTTTTCATCTAGTATGAGGTGTCTTGATATATAATCCTTAGTATCAAGTATAGCAAAGTTGAGTATTCCTATGAAATATACCTTTTGAAGCTCTCTATAATCTTCGCCTTTGTCTATCTGCTCTACATAAGATTTGGATGTATAATATAGGCTTCTTTTTGCAAACTCTTTATCTTTTTCTACCTGCATCTCTACTATAAACTGCTCACCATTTTGACTAATAGCTTTTATATCAAGTATTGTATTTTTTAACTCCTTGATTTTGGGAACTTGATAAGGATTGGCTATCTTTACGCTCTCTATCTGCTTATCTCCTTTGAAGTCAAGGATTGAATTTAGAAAAGATATTAAAACCTCTGTTTTGTTCTCATCTCCAAATATCTTCTTAAATGCTATATCATTAGTTGGATTTGCAAATTTCATCTTAATAGCCTTTTTAGATTATTATAGCGTATTTTCAGTTATAATAATAAAAATATACCAAAGGATAGAATAATGGAAATCAAAAAGTGTACTACTCTAAAAGAGGCTAGAGATGAGATTGATATTGTAGATAAAGGGATAGTGGAGCTAATAGCAAAACGAAACGCTTATATCAAACAGATAGCTCACTTCAAAAATAGTATAGAAGAGGTCAAAGCAGAAGATAGAATAGCTGATATTATATCCAATGTAAGGTCTATGGCTATATCACTTGATTTATCTCCAAATCTTATAAATGATTTGTATGTAAGAATGATAGATGAGATGGTAGAGAGTGAGATTTCAGAATTGAAAAATGCAAATAGGTTTTAAGGTGCGATAAATCGCACCTACAGATTATAGAGCAGTTTTTACTGCTGTCCCTGCTACACTAGCAGTAGTGCTAACAGCAGTTCCTGCGAGTGAGATTGGAGCTGTTACAAGTTGTGTACAGCCCGACATTAAGATTGAAGCCACCATTAGGTATATAGTTAATTTTTTCATAAAGAAATTATATCTTTTTTATTTTAAACTACTCTACTTCTGCATCGATAACATCGTCATCATCTGCTTTTTTTGCTTTTGGGTCTGCTTTGCCTTGTTCCTCTTTGGCATACATCGCTTCTGCTAGTTTGTGGCTCTTTTCTGTTAGAGTTTTTACCTTCTCATCTATCTGCTCTTTACTAGCACTATCATCTTTTAATATAGCCTCTAGCTCCTCTATAGCAGTTTCGATATTTGCTTTTTCTGTAGCATCGAAGTTTTCACCCAAATCTGAGAGAGATTTTCTAGTTTGGTGTACTAGAGCGTCTGCTTGGTTTCTTGTCTCTACTACCTCTTTGCGTTTTTCATCTTCTGCTTTGTGAGCTTCTGCGTC
>Ga0193962_1001421_pt1 | contig 11156 bp, 7 predicted proteins | sample FB_5_MG_FD_140335 | JGI IMG/M metagenome (GOLD analysis project Ga0193962, IMG submission 140335) | Microbial mat bacterial communities from the Broadkill River, Lewes, Delaware, United States - FB_5_MG | ecosystem: Environmental > Aquatic > Freshwater > River > Microbial mats | place: USA...
CCGCCCAGGGCAAAACCGTTTACGGCAGCAATGGCCGGGAAGGGCAGAGCTTCAATCTTGGAGAATACTTTCTGACCTTTGCGGGAGAAGTATTTTGCTGCCAATGCGTCCATTTGGGTCAACTCTGAGATATCTGCACCTGCTACAAAGGACTTGTCTCCGGTACCTGTTAAAATCAGTACCCGGATTTCATCATTGGCCAGAACCTGATCCAATGCAACATCCAACTCATCAAGCAGTGCTTTGTTCAGGGCATTCAGGGCTTTGGGCCGATCAAAAGTGATCATGGCAACGGCGCTGTCCATCTCAAGAATAATGTTTTCAAATGTCATAAATTTTACCTTTTATTTTATTTTATATTTTGTCATGGGTTGCGCCTGGGTGTCGATGGACCAGGTCAGCCTATGGCAGTTATTAGTTTTGCAGCCTTTTGTATTTGCCGGGGGCTTTTCCACCGGAGCCTGGGGGCGTTTTGCCCGCCAGGTTATATATGCTGGGGATTTGTGGCATTGATATATTTTTCTATCCCGTCGGCAATGGCGTTGCAGATGTCATTGCGGTAGGACTTGCTCATCAGGCGTTTACATTCGGTTTTGTTGGAGAGAAAAGAGCTCTCAATAAGAATTGCAGGCATCCGTGCCCCAAGCAGTACGTAGAACGGGGCCTGTTTGACTCCCAGATCACGGATTTTGCCGTATTTCTTTTTCATGCCTATAATCATGGCCTTATGAACGTCATTGGCAAGGCGTGTGGACTCTTCTATCTTGGCATGTTTCATCAGATCATTAAGAATATAGGCCAGATCCGAGATATTTTTTCTAGATGTGGCATTTTCCCTGGCAGCCACGGCAATGGCCTGTTCATCCGTGGCAAGGTTTAGGATATAGGTTTCAATGCCGGACAATTTTTTGCTTTTTGCGGCATTGCAGTGCATGGAGATAAACAGGTCGGCCCGCTGGGTATTGGCAATGGCGGTGCGCTCCTCCAGGGTCAGTTTCCGGTCTGTGGTTCGGGTAAGCAAAACCTCACAGTTCAGGCGATTGCGTAGCTTTTCTGCAAGGGTTGTTGCCAGTTTGAGCACAATATCCTTTTCCCATACCCCTTTGATATATCCCGGCGCGCCTGGATCCTTGCCGCCGTGGCCGGGGTCAATGACGATCTTTCTGACACCCAAAGCCAACTGACGGGCAATGTCCGACGATTTTAAATTGTCCGTGGTGATGGGGTCCGGCTTTTCATCAGAAGGCTTTGTTCCAGGCGCGTTTTCATCGGCAACGTGGCCCATGGGGACGGTGGCGTTTTTACCCCACAGGTCAATAACGATACGGAAAGGGTCTTTCAAGGAAAAAATTTTATAATTATCAAAATCTTTTATATCCACCACCACCCTGACGGTGTGTGGGGCAAACTGGCCGGCCCGGGCTTGCTTTAGTAGGTCATCGTTGATGGGGGTGTGGTCCGGCACATTGCGGCCTAGTCTTGCCTGGTCAATGTCCACATACAGTCTCTGGAAAGGGACATGCAGGACCGGATCTTTTTTCAAAAGCTTGTGGGTGTATTTTCGTTCTCTGTCCGCATTTACCACGACCCTGGTGTATTCCGGGTTGGACCAGAACCGTAAGTCCGTAACTGTGGTATCCCCTTTGGGCGGCGGTCGGTCCGTATCATTGGGTTTGGTGGTGGTCCCAGGCCCGCAATACGCCGGGTCCTGTGTATTGTTTTCTATGATATCCGAGACAATATCCGAGGGCTGCTGATATCCCCCGGCATCGGCCGCCTCGGCCTGGACCAGTTTTTGTCTGTGGTAGGCTGCTATGGCTTTATCATTGCGGGTTAACGCTTTTTGAGACCGTTTTATGTTTACCGTACTGTTCTGGTCGCGGGGCCTTGAGGCATTTGCTGCGGCCAGGGTTTTGGCCCGGGCACTGTAGGCGCTTTGGGGGTAATATCGGTTGATGCGGGCGATAAGGTCATCGGCCTGCCGGTTCCAGCTGGGAACGCCTGATCTTTTGGCAAGCTGGAAATAGAGTTCTGCGGCTTTGTACAATCCGGCCGGAGCCCAGGAATTCCCGGTAAAGTCTCTGTGAATGGATTTGTATTTTTCAATACAGGTCAGCCAGGCAGACACTTTGTTTATCTGCACCGCAGATCGTTTCAATTTTTTAAGGCAGGTATCTGCTGCCAGGTATCTCGTTTTGGCCGCATCGGCAAGGGCTGTTTCCGTGGACCCGGTAAAAAGGAAAAAGCAGATCAGAATCGGAATAAAAACGGTGAATATTCCTTTAAACCCGGTGTTCATGCCTCAACCTTGCGCTTGAGTTCATTTAAAAAGTTCAGGGCGTCAAGGGGGGTCATTTGGGCAATATCCACGTTATGCAACATCCGGCGCAGATCATCGTCCGAAGGACCGAACAAGTTCATTTGGCCACTGCTGTTGCGTTTTTTTGACCCTTTTTTCTTTTTAGCGGGCCGTGCCGAAGGCGCCGGTGTCATGGGGTGGTGTTCCGCAGATGCCAGAACCGATTTGGCAAGGTCAATGATATCATCGGGAACCCCTGCCAGGCGTGCCACCTGGATGCCGTAGCTGCGGTTGGTGCCCCCTTTGACAAAGCTGCGGAGAAACACAATATTGTCGTTGAACTCCTTGACCTCGATATTATAATTTTTGATCCGGGGTTTGATCTCTTCAAGCTGGAGCAGTTCATGGTAATGGGTGGCAAAAAGGGTTTTTACCCCTTTACCATTCAGGTCATGCAGGTACTCGGCCACAGCCCAAGCAATGCTCATACCGTCATAGGTGGATGTGCCCCTGCCGATTTCATCCAGGATCACCAGGCTTTTTTCCGTGGCGTTATTGACAATATTGGCGGTTTCTTCCATCTCAACCATGAAGGTGCTCTGCCCGGAGGAGAGATTGTCCAGTGCTCCCACCCGGGTAAATATTCGATCGGTGATGCAGATGGAAGACGAGGCCGCCGGCACAAAAGAACCCATCTGGGCCATGAGAACGGTTAAAGCGACCTGGCGCAGCACCGTGGATTTGCCGGCCATGTTGGGACCGGTGATCAGGATCTGCTGGCACTGGGTATCGTCCAAAACAATGGAGTTGGGCACATATCGTTCACCCTGGATCAGTTTTTCCACCACCGGGTGCCTGCCGTCCTGTATGTCAATGCGTCGGTCATCATTGATATCGGGTTTTACATAGGCATTTTCAACGGCAGCTTTGGCAAGTCCCTGGACTACGTCAACGGCGGCAATAAACTGTGCCATGGTCAGGATATCCTTTGCCCGTTGGGCCACCTTTTCCCTGACCGCGCAGAAAATTTCATATTCCAGCGCGTTTCGGCGTTCCTGGGCATTGAATATGGTATCTTCCACCGCTTTCATGTCCTGGGTGATGAACCGTTCGGCATTGACAAGGGTTTGCTTACGGATATAGTGATCCGGTACCTGGGTAGACTGGGCTTTTGATACCTCGATGAAATAACCGAAAACCTTATTGTATTTTATTTTAAGCGAGGAAAGCCCTGTGGTTTCCTTTTCCTTTTTTTCGGTTTTTGCAATCCAGGATTTTCCGTCCCGGGTGATGGATAAAAGCTCGTCCAGTTCCGGGCTGTAGCCGTCGTTGATCAGGTTGCCTTCGTTGAGCATATGCACGGCATCTTCCCGGATGGCTTTGCCGATCATTTGAGCCAACTCTTCCAGGTCCCGGACCAGGGACATCTTTTCATCCATGCCGGCACCGTTGAGAATCGGGCTTTCAAATGATTCGATCTGCCTGAATAAAACCGGGAGAACAGAAAGGGAATTTTTAAGGGAAAGCATGTCCCGGGCATTGCCCTGGCCCATGGATATACGGGAGCCTAACCGCTCAAGATCATATACGGATTTAAGAAGATCGCCAAGGGTCTGGTGGGTGCCTGGTGCGCCAATTAATTCTTCTATGGCATGAAGGCGCTGCCGTATCAGGTCTTTGTCCACCAGAGGATATCTGATCCATTGTTTGATCAGTCTGCCGCCCATGGCTGTAACGGTTTTGTCCAGAATGTGGATTAAGGAGCCTTTTGGGCTCTGGGTCTGGATATTGGTCAGCAGTTCAAGGTTTTTGCAGGACCTGTCGTCAATGATCATGAAATCATTGAGGTTATATGGGCTAATTTTGTAAATATGGCTGGTGTCCGACAACTGGGTGTCCCGGACATAGGAGATGGCCGCACCTGCTGCAGAGATACAGGCCGGCATCCGTTCAATGCCGAACCCTTCAAGGCTGCGGGTGGCAAATTGTTCCGTCAGAAGCTGCCGGGCATTGTCGAGTCTGAACGTATAGTTGTCCAGGTAGGTGATTCCAACGTGGGAAAATGTTTTCCTGATGGCAGCCATGGCCGGATCAGACTTGAAGCTGTCCGGCAGCAGCACCTCTTTTGGGGAAAGTTTTAAGGCCTCGTCTAAAAGGGTGTATGGAATAACACCCGAGGTGCGTTTTACCTGGCAGGTGGTAAAGCTGCCCGTGGATATGTCTATGCAGGCAAGACCTGAATAATCAGACGTTTTGGAGATTGCCACCAGAAAGTTGTTTGTTCCCCGGTCCAGCAGAGCATCGTTGAGGATCATGCCCGGGGTGATGACCCGGACAATCTCCCGTTTGACAAGGCCCTTGGCCTGGGAAGGGTCTTCCACCTGCTCACAAACCGCAACTTTGCAGCCCTTTCCAATGAGCTTGGCAATGTAAAGATCGGCTGCCTTGTAAGGCAAACCGCACATGGGGATGGGATCGGGGTCGTTTTTATTCCGGGAGGTCAGCGCAATTTCAAGGATGCCGGCCGCCTTGACGGCATCCTCAAGGAACATCTCATAAAAGTCCCCCATCCGGTAAAAAAGTATGGCGTCCTGACAGGTTTCTTTGATGGCCAGATATTGGGCCATCATGGGTGTTTGTTTCTTTTTGACCATGGATGCTCAAAGGGGGGGTAACTTCAGGCCTTTTTCTTTTCTTCGGTTGTAGCCTGCTCTTTATCTTTGCGGGCTTCTTCTTCCAGGTGTTTCTTGATGACAGGATCGTGAATAAATATATCAAGGCGTGTTTGAAGAGAATTAATTTCACCTTTCATACTTTCAATCCGTTCGTCCCTTGTTCTAACCTGGCGGCGCAGGCGAAAGGCCGTGATAATTCCGCGAATCCCTGTGATCAAAAGGCCCAGGATCAGACAGAGCACCCAATAAGCCCAGTTCGGAAGTTCCATGACCGTGTAGTGCAGGGATGATATTTTAAAGTCAATGTGGAGCGCCGTACTTGCCAGAAAGTATTCTTGATTCTGAATGCCGAAAACAGCCAAAAGCACCAGGAAAATTATGAATAATATAATTTTAAAAATTTTCATTCGTTCCCTCCGTTATAGATTTTGAGTGTATCCCTATAATGAGTGTATCCCTATAAATTGATGGTGACTATAGATCAAAATTATTTTTTTATCAATTCTTCTTTTGGTTTGCAACGCCTTGAACAGTGAATGTCCGGCATTTTACAGATAAATTTTTCAACCAGGCTTTTTTTCATAGTTTAACTTTGTGGCGTATCCGGATACAAGAGATTAACCTTGGGGGCTTCATTTTTTTCAAGATCAATGATGGCCCCTGATCCCGGGCCTGTCATGGCGCAGTTCACCACGGTACTTTGATGCAGGGTTTTAAGCCCAGAATCTTCGTGGACATGACCGCAAAGCACAAGGCTCGGGGATGCGGCCTTGATAAAGTGGCTTAGATTCCGGCTGCCGGCATGGATTATTTTGCCCACACGGTCACACGCCCCTTTTGGCGGCGGATGGACCACCAGTACCGTGTTCGGTGCCATGGGATTGGGAAGGGCGGCAAGCCGGTCTTTTTCATTCAGGCAGATTCTGTTGGCAAAGGGTAACGGCAGGGTGCCTGAAACCCCCACAAAAGAAAAACCTTTAACTTGAAGAGGTGTTTGCGTTAACAGTGTTATGTTGGCGGCTTTTTTTATTCGGGGCTCAATGCGTTTTAAATCCGTATTTCCCCGGACCGCCAGAACGGGGACCGGCAGACTGTCAAGCTGGGAAAGGACGGTGGACCAGTTGAAAAAATGGGTCATGTCTCCGGGGACAACCATCAATTCGGGCTGGTACCGGTCTAAAATCCTGTAGATGGATTCCATATGTTCGGGTTTGCCGTGAATGTCTGCAACTGCGTATATGCGCATTGTTTCTCCCAATTAAAGGGGCTGTCGGTAAGAATAAGCCTTTTTCAAACGTTATATGCGATTTTGCCTGCAATCACAACCTTGTTGACAAGACACCGGCCCATCTGGTAGCTCAGATCGGCCGGTGCATCAATATCCCACACCACAAAGTCGGCATCTTTTCCTGTTTCCAGGCTGCCTTTGTGTTTGTCAAGGCCCAGGGCTTTTGCACCGTTGATGGTGGCACCGGCAAGGGCCTGTTCGCAGGTCAGTTCGAACAGCACACAGCCCATGTTCATCACTGTGGTCATGTCATACACCGGGCTTGTGCCCGGATTAAGGTCCGTGGCCAGGGCCATGGGTATCCCAAGGCGGATAAGATCTTTCACGGGTGGTTTTCGGGTCTGTTTGAGCATGTAAAAGGCACCCGGCAGAAGCACGGCAATTACACCTGCATGGGCCATGGCCTTTGCGCCGTCAAGGGAGAGGTATTCAAGGTGGTCACAGGACAGGGCGTTGAACTGTGCGGCAAGGGCGGAGCCGCCTGAGTCCGAGAGCTGTTCAGCATGGAGTTTAACCGGCAGACCTAGGTCGGTGGCTGCGGTAAACAACCGTTTTGTTTGTTCTATGGAAAAGGCGATTGATTCGCAGAATACATCCACTGCACAGGCAATGCCCTGGCTTTTGATTCTGGGCAGCATGGTGTTGATGACCAGGTCCACATAGTCATCACCCCGGCCTTTGTATTCCGGGGGCAGGGCATGGGCCCCGAGAAATGTGGGGGAAACATGCAACGGAAAGTCTTGATCCAGGCGTTCAGCCACCGCCAGCATCTTCAGTTCATTATCAAGATCCAGGCCATACCCGGATTTTATTTCCACACAGGTGGTGCCCCGGCTTAAAAAATGGCTGATGCGCCGGGATGCGATGTTATAGAGCCGCTCTTCGGAGGCCCCTCGCACAGCCGCAACCGTGGCGGCAATGCCGCCGCCCTGTTTTGCAACCTCTTCATAGCTTGCACCGGACAGGCGCATCTCAAACTCATTGGACCTGGAGCCAGCCCAGATCAGATGGGTGTGACAGTCCACAAACCCGGGCAGTATCCACTGGCCGTTGCAGTCAATAATTTCATCGGCAATGGGGCAAGATGAGGATTGAAGCCTGTCAATTTTTATTTTATTAAAAGGACCGATCCACTGGATCTTGCCTTTGGCCACACCGATGGCCCCGTCTTTGATGATGTTGTAGCGGCCCTGGGCCATGGTGGCGATATCTGCATGAATAAACAGGATGTCCCAGGGAGTCTGTGCATGGGTCATGGATGTGTCCCCCTTATGAATGTTGACATTTTCGCTGCAATTCTATACTGCTTGTTTATACAAGTAGATGCATTCAGTCAACAAGCCTGTCAAGCAATCAGCCAGATTGCTCAGGATCACTTTAGGAACGGGTCTTAAATATCTTGCCCACTTTGCTATATCCGGGAGCGCGGGCGTCCCGCCTGCATGTCCGCTAAGGAATAAAATATGATGAATGATCCTGTTCTGCTCAATGGTCAGAATTTCACCCTTGGTCAACTGGTCGACATTGCCCGGGGCGGCAGAGCCGCTGCCGTTTCCGTAAATTCTGAAACCCGGATTAAAAAGGCCCGGGCCCTGGTGGAAGATTGGGTGAAAAAGGGCACGCGCATCTATGGTGTAACCACGGGATTTGGGGCATTGTCCGATGTTCCCATCTCATTTGAGGATACAAAAACGCTCCAGCGCAATATTCTTGTGTCCCATGCCGCGGGTGTGGGCCGCTGCATGGATGATGATGTGGTCAGGGCCATGATGGCATTGCGGATCAATGATTTTTGCCGGGGCAATTCCGGACTGCGCCTTGGAACCATTAAAATCCTTGCCCAAGTCCTCAATGCCGGTATCATTCCTGTGGTTCCTGAAAAAGGGTCGGTGGGGGCCAGCGGAGACCTTGTGCCCATGGCCCACCTCTCCCTGGTGCTCATCGGCGAAGGAGAAGCCTTTGTGGATGGGGTGCGCATGCCCGGTGCCCGGGCCCTGGCTGCGAAAAATATTGACCCCCTGGAACTTGGTGCAGGGGAAGGACTTGCCCTGATCAACGGGACCCAGTTCATGCTTGCTTTGGGGTGCCTTGCCCTTTATGATGCGTTAAATCTTTGCAAACATGCTGATATTGCTGCTTCCATGAGTCTTGAAACCCTTATGGGAACACGTTCTGCCTTTGATCCCCGAATTCATAATGCCCGGCCCCATTTAGGACAGATGAAGGCGGCCTCCGATATGATGAAAATTACCCAGAATTCTGAAATCATATCCTCTCACAGGGACTGCTCAAGGGTTCAGGATGCCTATACCCTGCGTTGTTCCCCCCAGGTCCATGGCGCATCCTGGGATGCCTTCGGTTATGTGGACCGGGTGATCCGGGTGGAGATGAACGCCTCCACGGAAAATCCCCTGATTTTTCCGGAATCCGGAGAATTTCTTTCCGGGGGCAACTTCCACGGCCAGCCCCTGGCCCTGGCCTGTGATTTTTTAGGCATTGCCATTGCAGAGCTTGCCAATATTTCCGAGCGCCGGGTTGAGCGCCTGGTCAATCCCCAGCTCTCAGGGCTTCCCGCCTTTCTGGTCAAGGATACAGGGCTCAATTCCGGGTTCATGATTGCCCAGTATGTCGCGGCTTCCCTGGTCTCTGAAAACAAGGTCCTTGCACACCCGGCTAGTGTGGACTCCATTCCCACCTCGGCCAATAAGGAGGATCATGTCTCCATGGGCGCCATTGCCGCACGCAAATGCCGGGACATCGTGGAAAACACCGAGCAGGTGATTGCCATTGAGCTTTTATGCGGTGCCCAGGCCATTGATATGTTCACGAATCTTAAGGCTGGTAAAGGCACCATGGCCGCCTATGAGACCATCCGAAGCAAGGTGCCCTGCATGACAAAGGACCGGTTTCTGGCAGCCGATATTGCCGCTGTTAGAACGCTTTTGCACAGCGGCCGGATTGTGAATGCTGTGGAGGATGCCGTAGGTAAACTCTACTAGGTGTTTGAGTGTTCACCGCCTAGATATTCTGGTGACCTAACACCCTGAATTTCAACAATCTCGACATTTATAGACATGTTGTGTATAGGGCCGGTCTTGCTTTTCAGAGGGTTGGTGGCCCAGACTATTATAAAGGCTATGTTCCCTTTAACTGTTGAAATTGTCCCAGTGAAATACCAAGCAAAGATTCCGGAGATATCTCTGGATGTTGTTCAAGTGAACGCCTCCATCCAAGATAATTAGCCAGGTACTTTGTAGCAACACCATAAAACCGTTTTAGCCAGGCTTTAAATCTGCTGTGATAAGCATTGACATTTTGGAGATGCAAAGCTCCCTTAACCCTTTCTCCTTTACTAATATTGACGACCTCATGAGAAATATTCTCAGCTTGGCAAAATGTTTTGTAAGCAGTATGCCCATCGGTTACAAGCAGGACATCTGTATCAAGTACAGGCTTTAAGTTACCTTTGAGGCTGGAGGTGCTAACCGGACCAAAACCAGTGACAAAATCAACGGTGCAACCAGCCCGATCCCGTGCAATGAGAATGCAAACCTGTTCTCTCGAAAGGCCTGGCCTGGAGGCCTTCCCACCACGCTTACGCGGTTTTCGGGTAAGATGACGAGACCCTTTCTGTGACTCAAGCAGATAAGTTTCATCTGCTTCGGTAATTCCATGTAATACATTTGGATGATCTTTAGCGATTGTCAATGCCAGAAATCGATGCCGCCAACGAAAAGATGTTTTACGGTTGATACCAACCAAGATGGCCGCTCTTCTTACTGTAAACGATTCTCCGATTGTCCTGAGGAAACTGAGCCATTTGTCTTTGTGGCGGAGTCCTGCAAGCGGGGTACCTGTCAGTGCATTAAAAGTTTTTTTGCATGCCATGCATCGGTAACGTTGTAATCCACTGGCAAAGCCATGCCTGTAATAATGATCATGGCTACAAAAGGGGCAGTTACCATTTGCATCGAAGTGAAATTCAATACATTCGATAATCTGAGTTTCATCGGATAGGTTAGTAAGAGCATTCAGCAAGCTGCTTCGTTGCTGATGATTCAACTCAGCGATTTGAAGTAGCAATTGTGAAAAATCTTCGTTTTTCATGACGCCCTCCTTTCTGGAATATATCCAATCTGGAATATATCTAAAAAATAGGAATCATAGGGTAGTTTTCAACAATTAAGGGGAACATAGCCATTTTAAAATGCTTAGAATTCCTTTAAAAAGGACGTATTTTCATGAAATGTGGTTGCTATTACTATCCTCAAGAGTCAAAAAAAGCGATCAAATTTTCATAAAATTTGATTACGGCTTAATTTGGGGCCTGCTTTGTCAAATCAAATAACCACTTTTTACATAAGATGAAATTTTAATCAACATAGTAGAGCAAATTCTATTTGACCCGGTGCCGGACAATTATCATCTTCCAATATACACCAGAATCAGGAAAGGATGATGAAAAATGCCTGTAATAATCCAAAGTCAGTTCAATTCTGCCGTTGTGGAAGCAAATCTGGATGTATTCACCCGTTCATATACGGAAGGAGAGAATACAATTATAGAATTTGATATGAGGAAGCGGGATTGGCAGAAAGAATCCGGGATAAGCCATGATGTTTATTGGCCCCCAGAGACATATAATGTAGACATACACGAATTTTCAGTATTTCATAATCCGATTGTTTACCGGTTTATATCAGCTCAGATTTGGTATTATGATGACCACAACAAACAAATTTGGTTTACCCCAAAACTCAGGGAGGTATCAGCACAACAGCATGTAAGCAGATGTGTGTTGCGCTTGGCATGTTTTCTGGCAGTTATTTGCGGAGTGAGTCTGAGGAATATTGCAACAATATTCACAGTTTTGTTTCGGATTCCTGTAAGCAAG
>Ga0193962_1001422_pt1 | contig 11149 bp, 9 predicted proteins | sample FB_5_MG_FD_140335 | JGI IMG/M metagenome (GOLD analysis project Ga0193962, IMG submission 140335) | Microbial mat bacterial communities from the Broadkill River, Lewes, Delaware, United States - FB_5_MG | ecosystem: Environmental > Aquatic > Freshwater > River > Microbial mats | place: USA...
ATGAGGGATCAAACCATTTATGAGTCTTAAAATAGTAGTTTTACCACATCCTGATGCTCCAGTTATGAGAACAATTTCACCTTTTTTTATTTCCAAATTTATATCTTTCAATATGTATTTGTTATTTTCACCACTATATTTAAATGATACATCTTCAAATTTAATCATATTTTCTCCTAATATATTATTGATATCACAAAAGCTGATAGAGATACTATGATTAGAAACAAATCTATAAAATGAATTCCAATATCACATATATTTGTTCTTTTTTTATCACTACCTAATCCTTTTGTTAAAGAAGCTGCTGATAATTCATCACCTATTTTAACTATAGACATGAGCAGTGGAACCATCTTGTATTCCAAATAAACCAGGGGACTTCTAATCATATCAATTTTGGTAATTCCCCTCATTTTCATGGCATTATTTATAGCTCTTGATTCATCAGCAATAGTTGGAAAGAACCTGAACATAACTGACATAGGAATAATTATTTTATTACTAACTCTCATTTTTTCCATAGATGCAGTAAATTCACTTACAGTAGTTGTAGATACAGTATACATCCCCATCATAATTGGCGGGTAAAGTCTATTAACTGTACCAGATAAAATTAATACAACTATATTGAGTGCTCCTGTTACTTCTGCTAAGATATAATATTCCAAACATAATCCTGTAAAAACTAGCCCAACATAAAAAAAACCTTTCTTAACTTTTCCTTCCACTATAAATAAAGTAGCTGGAATGAGAACTAAAATCATTTTAATTATTTCTTCAATCCATGACATTCCAGCCCCTATAAGAACAAAACTTATAACAAAGGTAAGCCATAATTTTGTACGGGGATCAAGCTTCAGTTTTGAGCTTGATTCCCCTAACATTATTTCATTTTGCATTTATACAATACCTGCCTTTTTAAAATGCTTTTTAAGAATTTTCTTTCCTAGTAAAGCACCTAGTAAACCTCCTACAAATGCCATTACAATCATCACGTAAAACAACCACGGTGGTGTTATGTTTCTTATTGCATCAGCATATTCACTACCGTAACCAGATTCTATCATTTTAATATATGAATTTCTCATAAAAAATAAAGGAACCATACCACCTATCATCCATTCACTAAAAACTGCATAACTTAATATTGTATGTTTAACTGATTTATAGTCACCCCTCTTCAATATTAAATCTCCTAATAAACCAAATATCAATGTAAATATTATTATTGGCCAAGGATGACCCGTAAGCATCATAAGCAATCCGCAAATTATTCCAGTAATTGTTATCATACCAAATTTATGAATTTTAGTCATATACAACATAAACGGGATTCCTCCAACAAGTGGAACAAAGAATGGTATTGTAATCAGCATAATCGGTATCAATCCTATCATACCTACTGCAAAAAAACACACAAAATATATTGCTGTAAAAATCCCTACATTGATTAAATCTTTTGTCTCTAATTTATTATTCATTTTTTCTCCCTAAATAATTATTATTAATACTTTTATTAATTATTTTTACCTAATTTCCAACCAATTGATTGTTTTCTCATGTTTACGAAATTAGAGTAAGTTCCATTTTTTTTCATAAGAACATCATGAACACCTTTTTCAGTAATTTTTCCATCTTCAACTACTAAAATTTGATCTGCATTTCTAACTGTTTTCAATCTATGAGCTATCATAATAACAGTTTTACTCTTAGTTAATTCATGTATCGCCTTCTCCAAACTCTCTTCATTTTCAGGGTCTACATTTGCGGTTGCCTCATCTAATATGATAATAGGAGCATCTTTTATGATAGCTCTAGCTATAGAAATTCTCTGTTTTTCACCACCAGATAAGCTTCCACCTGCTTCACCTATTACAGTATCATACCCCATTGGCAATTTTGTAATAAAATCATGACAACAAGCCTTTTTACTTGCCTCTATGACTTCATCCATACTTGCATCTTTTTTACCAAATTTTATGTTATTAGCTATAGTATCGTTAAACAAATACACATCTTGAAAAACCAAACTAAAATTAGAGAATAGATAATCCAGGCTATAATTTTTTACATTTCTTCCACCTAATTTAACTTCTCCTTCATCTACATCCCAAAATCTAGACATAAGATTACATAAAGTAGTTTTTCCTCCTCCAGAAGGTCCAATGATTGCAGTCAATTTCCCTTCAGGAATATTTGCTGATATATTATCTATAATTTTTTTGTCTCCATATGAAAAGCTAACATTATTTATATCTATATCATAATTATCTTTAACTCTTTTCTCACTTGAATTATTCATAGTTTCAACATTTAATATTTCACTAACATCATTCATTGATTTTTCTAACAATCTCATCAAAGAAGACATAGCACCTGCTTTTTCAATTTCACCAAATATCACCATAGAAGATATAATCATAACTATACATATAGCAATATCCATAGAACCATTGACAGTGAAATATATAGAAGATATCATAATTAATAATGAAGCTATTTTCAAACACAATGATTGTAAAAACATATAGGGAATAAATGCAATTTCTAATCCCACATTATTTTTTTCACATTCATTTATTGCATCTGATAATTTTTGATTAGCCTTTGTAGCTAAGTTATACGATCTAACAACTGCAATACCTTGAACATATTCAAGTATAGCATCCACTATATTTACCTGTGCTTTATGTCTCTCTGGTGATATCTTTTTCGCCTTCTTCTGCATAAGTGTGTTAATCAATATAAACAGCAAAATTCCAGCTAACACAATAAATCCAATTCTGTAATCAAAAGCCATCATAAAAATCGTTATAATCAATCCATGTATAATTCCATGAATAACATTCTTAACAATTCTGCTACCTTGATCTTGAACCATATCCAAAGTAGTTGTAACTGTAGAAGTAATTTGTCCTAAAGAACTATCATTAAAATATCCCATCGGTAAATATTTTAGTTTATCACCTATTTCGTTTCTTTTATCCGCACACATATAAAACGAACCATTAACATCAGCCATAGTTCCAAATTTATTAGATAGTATTTGAAGCATCATACTTATAAACATAATAGCAAATGATTGCCAAACCGTAGTGTTACTCATACTTGCATTAATTAAAGCATCTATAACTACATAGACAGCCATAAGTTGCATACCTGTTCCTATAGAATTAATTACAGCCCAAAATATTCCTTTGTTTATATCTTTTTTTCTATCTCCTAGAAATGAAAAATAATTTTTTAATATACTAAGCATATTTTTCTACCTCCTCTTCTTCTATAGCAAAATCTTTAGAAGCTTCATGAGCTTTCCACATTTCACCAAATAATTTATTTGACTCTAATAAATAGTCAAATTTTCCACTTCCGCTTATTTTTCCTTCTGATACAACAATTATTTGGTCAGAATCTTTAATTGTAGATAACCTATGAGCTATAACTATAAGAGTTTTTCCTTTTGCTAATTTTGAAACAGCATCTTGAATTATAGCTTCATTTTCTGGATCGGTATAAGCAGTTGCTTCATCTAAAATAATTATCGGTGCATTTTTAAGCATAGCCCTAGCTATAGTAATTCTCTGTCTTTCGCCACCTGATAAATGGCTTCCACTTCCACCTACTACAGTGTTATATCCATTTTCTAGTGACATAATAAATTTGTGACAACCAACTATTTTAGCAGCATTTACTATTTCTGCATCACTAGCACCTAATTTCGCTTTTCTGATATTTTCTAAAATAGATTCATTAAACAAAAAATTGTCTTGAGATACATAAGCTATTTTTGAATTTAATTCCTCTAGAGATATATTACTTATATTTACACCACCAATTTCAATACTTCCCTCAGAAACATCCCAAAATGAAGCTATCAATTTAGCTATGGTAGATTTACCACTTCCTGATGGACCAACTAAGGCTGATACTTGACCCTCTTTAAACGATAGACTTACATCATCTAAAACTTTTTCTTCATCATAAGCAAAAGAAACATTTTTAAGAACAATATCGCTACCCTTTGTTTTTTTCAAACTAATTGTTCTATTCATATCTGCTTGTTCTACTACATCACCAATATCTTCCATAATAGTATTTACTTTCGCTAAATCATCTATAAAATTCATAGCTTGCAATATTGGTCCAAATATACCGAACGACAAAACAATTATAGTTATAAACACATCCGCTGCTAATGAACCATTCATGAAAAGAATACAGCCAATAGGAAGTACTCCTATCAATACAGCTGGCCAAATTCCTAAACCTATAGCAAAATACCCCTGTACAGATTTCATCCACTCCAAACCATATTCAGCATTATTCTTAACAGCATCTCTATACTTATTGTAAGAACTAGCTGATTGTGAAAAAGCCTTAATAACTTTTATGCCGTTAACATACTCTACAGCAGTGGAATTCATATGTTTTGCTACATCCATCATTTCTTTATATTTCACTTCGTAATCTTTCATCATACCTAAAAAAGCTATATAACCTATTGGCAATGTAATCATAGCAGCTAATCCCATTCTCCAATCCAAAATAAATATATATATATATATCAAAATCGGAATAAGAATATTTGAAGTCATTTCTGGAACTGCGTGAGCAAGAATCGGTTCTGTGCTATCCGCTTTTTCAACCATCATAGACTTAAAACTACCCGAAGATATTCCAAGGACATACCCCATTGGAATATTTACTAGTTTTTCAGCTATAGCTTTTCTTATTGAAGATATAACTGAAAAAGTAGCTTTGTGCGATACCATTGTAGATAAATTATGGAAAACAACTTTAGCCACTAAAGCTATGAGAATTACTGTTAACCAATATGAAAAACTAGAAAAACTCGAAACATTTTTATCAACTAAATTTATAGCTATTTTTGATATAGCATAATATGGAACCATTCCACAAAACACACCTATCACAGCTAAAATCACAGATAATATATATTTTTTTTCTTTTCCCTTTGTGAATTGTTTTAATATTTTAAAACCTTTATTTGAAGACGACATAATACCTCCCATGTATTAATAATAATTTCTAAACGTTATAGCAAGAGTGTAGTAACTTTTGTTAGAATCAACTAACCTTTGGCTATTTTTTAACAGCACAAGTAATATGTGCTGTTATTTACTTAAACAAAATTTTATACCATCCTGCAGTATGATATTCTCTCATTTTTTCAAGATAATCATTTGCTTCAATCTCAGGTATATCATGAACAATTATATCAAATATACCTGTCACCAATCCTCCACATAGAATATGGACTAGTTGCTTAGAAGGATAATATTTTAGCAAGTTCAGTTCTTTCATTTTATCAATAAATTTAAGAGTATGAACTTCCTCAACTTCTATAATTCTATGAACAAAGTTTTCGTAAGAAGTACCTTTTGATTTACATATAATAAGTTTAAATATGTCAAAATTTGCATATATATATGTAATTAATTCTTTCATAACTTCTCTGGTATAATCAGGCATATCTTCCTTTTTTTTATAATCATCTAATTTTTCGAACTCTGATTGAATTCTAACATAATCATCATAGAAAAACTCCGCGACTTCTCCGACAACACCCTCATATAATTTATCTTTATCTGAAAAATAGCTATAAATTGCTCCTGTAGTCAAATCAGCTTTTTTAGCTATCTTCCTAAGTGAAGCCTTTTCAAATCCTTTATCGAGAAATTCTTCTCTTGCTGCATTCAAAATAGAATTTTTTGTATTTCTATTATCCATCATTATCACCTCTCAATATAACATTGTTATATTAGCATGAAGTGTCATCCTTGTCAAGATGTTTTATATAGCTTTTTATATATATTTTTCTGTTAGTTTTAGCTAACAAGAAAATTATACTGCTTTTTCTGTTAGATGTCAACATTTTTTGGTATATATATAGTATAAAAAATATATTTGACAAATATCATATTATGAATTATAATCAGTTGTAGCTTGTTAGCGTACACTAACATGTGTGCAGATAATTGCATATCTATGATATTAGTACTCAGGAGGTATTATATGAACAATGTAGCAATAGCATTTTTATTAACAACAATAGCCGGTTTATCTACTGGTATAGGCAGCTGTATAGCCTTCTTCGCAAAAAAAACCAACGTGAAATTTTTAGCAGTAGCACTTGGCTTTTCTGCTGGAGTTATGATTTATGTATCTATGATGGAATTACTTGTAGGAGCTATAGATATTCTATCAGCTTGTATGAATCCTAAAACAGGAACACTTATAGCCATTGTTTCCTTCTTTGTTGGAATGGGAATAGTTGCAATTATAGATAAATTAATTCCACAAGACGAAAATCCTCACACTGTAACTAGCCCAAAACATGCCGCACAAGCTATGGAAAAAAATTCTAAACTTATGCGTACTGGATTAATGACTGCACTAGCTATAGGCATTCATAATTTTCCAGAAGGCTTAGCTACTTTTATAGCAGCATTACAAGAACCAAGTGTAGCTATACCTATTGTATTTGCAATAGCTATTCACAATATTCCAGAAGGAATAGCAGTCAGTGTACCTATATTTTATGCTACTGGTGACAGAAAAAAAGCATTTTGGTATTCTTTTGCATCAGGTTTATCTGAACCACTAGGAGCTCTTATAGGTTATTTGATTTTGATGCCATTTATTACAGACACAATGAATGGAATCATGTTCGCTGGAATTGCCGGAATCATGGTTTTCATATCATTAGACGAATTATTACCATCAGCTAGAGAATATGGTGAGCATCACCTATCTATATATGGTCTTGTTGCAGGCATGGCTGTCATGGCACTTAGTCTATGGATGTTTATGTAAATTTCACACATACTTCATCGCCTTTATTTTTTACATCAGATGCAAATTCTCTAACTTGTAAGTTTATATTATTTATAGAAATTATATAATCTGTATAATCTCCATGAAAAGAAATTTGGGATACTATACCTTTTAGTATATTGGAATTATCATTTTTCTCATCTTTATAGATCATTATTTTTTCAGGTCTAATGCTGAGTTTTGAATTTTTCATATCTTTCTTTCTATCATGGAGATTTAATTTCTCCATATCCTCATAGCTCAAGAAATTATTCTGTCCTATAAAATTTGAAACAAACATGTTACTAGGATTCTGATAAACTTCTACGGGATTACCTATTTGCATAATCTTACCATGTTTCATTATTATTATTCTATCCGCAATTTCAAATGCTTCGTTTTGATCATGAGTAACATAAATAGTTGTGAGATTTAATTTATCATGTATCTCTCTAATTTTTTTCACCAAAACCTTCTTCAGTTTAGCATCTAAATTAGCAAGAGGCTCGTCTAACAATAACAATTTTGGATCATAAACTAACGACCTCGCCAAAGCAACTCTCTGCTTTTCTCCACCAGATAATTCATTAGGATATCTATCTTCATAGCCTAACAATTCAACAATTTCTAAAATCCATTTCACTTTTTCATTTATGTTTTTCTTGCTCATTTTTCTATTCTTAAGTGGAAAAGCAATATTTTCTTCTACAGTCATATGCGGCCATAATGCATATGATTGAAAACAAAAGCCTATATTTCTTTTTTCAGTTGCTATATCTATCTTTTTATTTGAATCAAAAAATATTTCATCTTCAAATAAAATGCTACCTTCTTCAGGCACCTTCAAACCACTAATTGCAGATAACAATGTGCTTTTTCCACACCCACTATTTCCAAGTATAACTATGAGTTCGCCAGATTGAATATCTACATTAAAATTATCTATTACACTCTTGTTTAAATTTTTATTATCAAAATATTTATTCTTGTCTAATTTATCCACTCGCATACATTCATGATTATTTTGACAATCAGAACAAGCCTCCCTATTAACTGAATTTATAGATTGCTTGAACATATTTCTATAAGAATGCTTACATTTTTTATCATAAGTTACTCTCAGATTTTTTATTTTTAGTCCGTTCATATTCACCTCATAGTTATTTTTTTATTTTTCGAATTTTATTCAAACCGAAATTTCCTAGAACACTGAGTAAAATTACAACTACTGAAACTGCTGATGTCATCTCTAATCCATATGAATTTGTTTGAATAGTAAACATCAACACTCCTAATGTCTTTGTGCTCACAGTATATAGTAGAAGAGATATAGGTATTTCCTTCAAAGAAATCAAGAAACAAATCACAAATCCTGCTAATATGCTATCTTTGATCTGTGGTATAAATAAAAATATATACCTTTTAATCAAGCTGATTCCCATAACTTTTCCTGCATCATCAAATGATGAATCTAAATTTTTCACACCCCCACTTATTTGCTTTATACAAATAGGTATAAACAATACTGAATAAGTAACAATAATAATAGCTGCGGTTCCATATAATTTTATTGGTTCATTTATCCAGGCGAACAGTGCAGCTACTGCTAATATTATATTTGGTACTATTATACTCAGTTGAGCTATAGTCATGTTTATAGTAGATAGTTTGCTTTTTCTAAATGTGTACATATAAACTATAAGACTTGCTAATATTACTGAAATCGTTGCTGCTACAAGTCCGAATATAATACTATTAAAAAGTGGCGTCAATATCAATCTTTCATCAGCAAAAAGCAATCTATAATTATTTAAAGTTAGATTTTTCAAACATAATTTAAGTCCCCATCTTTTGAAAAAAGATGAAAGAAAAATTACTAGAAAAGGTAGCACCGTCGTAATAGTAAAATACAGAAACATGAAAAAAGTTATTGGCTTTTCCCACCTGCCTAAACTTATCAACATTTCATCTGATGAGTTGCTTGAATTATCCACAGCATAGTTCTTTTTGTTGATATATTTCTCAGATATAAGAAATAATATCATAGCCAAAAGTATCATGAATATTGATAGAACTGCAACTTCTGAAAGATTCAGGTCAGACATAGCCGAATAAATTCTAGTTGTAAGAACTTCTTTTCCTGAAGGTAACGCTAGTTGAGCAGTCACGCCAAAATTAGCCATACTTCTAGCCGCTATGAGTAAAGCAGTTGAAATAAAACTCGGTAACACCAAAGGTATTATAATTTTTCCTACTATAGTTTTCTTTTCAGTAGCGCAAATTTTAGCACTGCTAATGAGATTATTATCTATCATTTTTAATGAATTTCCAACGCCGTAATATATATGAGGATATAAATGAAGACCCAATACAATTGAACATGCAATCAAAGAATAAGCATTAAAATCAAACACATAATCACTATTTATCATTTTTAAAATCCTATATATATATCCGCCTCTTGAAAATATTTCTATCCAAGATATAGCTAATATATATGATGGAATTATGAGAGACAAAAACACAAATTTATCTATCCATTTCTTATGTTTAAAATTCGTTTTATGCCTCAATATAGCTAAGCTACCTCCTACTACCCAAGCAATAATCAGTATACCTAACTCCATCTTGATAGTATTCCACAAAGCTATATAAGTGCTTCTATCAGTAAATATCTCTTTATATGCGGATAAAGAAAATTTACCATTAATCATAATACTAGAGCTTAGAAGCATAATTATTGGATAAACAATAAATACCGCTAAAATCACAAATAAAACAAAAGGGATGATGCGTTTTTCGCAAATCCCTTTTTGTTTAACTATAAATGAAAAATTAGGATGACTATCCAGTATTTTTTTATTATCTTTTTTCTTATTCATGGAATATTGCTTGATATTCCCCTTTTATAGTATCTTCATTTTCTGCCGCATACTCCCAATCAACTACAAATACTTTTGCATTTTCAGGTAAAAATTTATTTTCTATATCTTTTCTTACACTTACAAATCCAAATTTATTAGTAATAGTTTGAGCTTTTTTAGAAAGCATATAATTCACAAATTTAACTGCATTTACTTGTGCAGATTCAGATCTATCTTCTTTGTTTGATATTGCTATAGGTCTTTGAACTGCGATAGCTCCTTCTTCAGGCCATACCAATTTTAAAGGAACTTCATATCCTTCTTTTTTTCCTTTATTTTTCAGTCTAACATATGCATCATGTGGAGCTATGCCTAATTCATATTGTCCCTCTAATATTGAAGAAGGAACTAATCCATTAGATTTTTGAAGCATAATACCATTATTTTTCATATCACTGAATAATTCTGAATTGTTATCTGATAACTCATACAAAGATGAAGCTATAGCAAAAGCTGTAGCTGATTGACTTGCATCTGCCATTGTTACAGTATTTTTATAACAATCTTTAGATAAATCGCTAAATCTTTTTGGGCACTCTTCATCTGATATAGAATCAGAATTAACAAGAATACCAATATATCTTTCATTCATTAGAGCATATTTTTTATCTTCTAATTTAAATCTATCTATTATATTATCAGCATCTTTCATATCAAAATTTGCTAACATATCTTTTGCTTGCAATTTTTCATAAAGAATAGGATCAGAACCAACGAACACATCTGCTTCTATAGTGCCTGCTTCAGATTCAGCCCATACTTTATTTCTAAGCTGACCACATCCCATTATAGTGATGTCTAATATATCTCCATTTTCTTCTTCAAAGCCTTCTTCTAGTTTATTTATCATAGCTTCTGGGCCAGACATATATACTAGCAATTTTTCTCCTGCTGCATTTGAAGTATTTTCTTCACCTTCTGCTTTTGTATTATCTACTTGACCAGAGTTTGTTTCATCATTGCTCGCTGCATCACTGCCACAAGCAGCCAATGAGAAAATCATAGTAAGTACTAATAGTAACGATATTATTTTTTTCATATTACCCTCCGTTTTATATTGTTGATTAAATAAGAATTAATCAACATAAGTTGTTTATAACTAACATATGCGATTATACTATATTTACATTTGTTTGTCAACACTAACTATTTAATATAATGGAGTAATACTATTTTGAGTTTAATTATTATTGATATATAGATAGTTTATTGAAATCAACAAATGTCAATTTATATTCGTCATCAATGCTCAAATATTGTTATTTGACTTGCATATATTTTTTTGATAGAATACTAACAGGTTAAAATTACAAAGAAGAATCTGAACAGTAATTTTATAGGAATATTAGTTGTGTCGTTAAAAGCATTATTTTTTATTATCAAAA
>Ga0193962_1001425_pt1 | contig 11143 bp, 5 predicted proteins | sample FB_5_MG_FD_140335 | JGI IMG/M metagenome (GOLD analysis project Ga0193962, IMG submission 140335) | Microbial mat bacterial communities from the Broadkill River, Lewes, Delaware, United States - FB_5_MG | ecosystem: Environmental > Aquatic > Freshwater > River > Microbial mats | place: USA...
AGCGATGCTTTGAATCAGATTCCTGCCAATGCAATCGACAACATCGAAATAATTACCAACCCATCGGCAAAATACGATCCCGACGGAACAGCTGGTATTATCAATATAATAACAAAGAAGAATAAACTTGAAGGTATCTCGGGAATGGTTACAGCCAGCGTTGGAACAGGCCCCGATTACGGAGGAAGTGTTCAGCTTGGATACAGAACTGAAAAACTAAACATTTCAACAGAGGTAAACTATCGCGATGGTCAGATGAATTTCACAAGTGATAACTATAGTGAGACTTCTAATATAAAATTCATTAACGACCCAGTTACTAATGAAGAAACTTTTGTTGTAGATTCTACACATTATTTACAAACTAACTCGGATGGTGGACGCAGTCGTGGATTTATGTCGGCAAAAATTGGAGCAGATTATCAATTAACAGAAAAAAACTCTATCGGTTTAATTATTGGTTTCAATAACTTTATGATGGACAGAACCACCGATGCTACAAATAAAATATGGTCGTCTACTGGCTTAGTAAACAAATATAATTCAACAGATAGTGATATTAATCTGTCTGTTCCTAGTTATCAAATAACACTTACCGACGAACATATTTTTAGTAAAGATCATAAGCTATCAACAAAAATCAACTATAACATTAGTAAAACGGAAAAGGAAGAGACTCTTTTAATAAATGATTTATACAACTCAAACGCTCTATCTAAAAGTAATTTAACACTTCTAAATGGCGATAATAATCGTTTCCGATTTGAGCTAGATTACGAAAAACCTATTGGTGAAAAAGGAAAATTAGAAGCTGGTTATCAAGTTCGCTTCGACAACTCTTCATCAAAAAACGATATTTTTAATATTGATGTAAATACAGGTATTCAATCAATTGATCCAGGATCTAGCAAATTTGATTTCTCGAGATGGATCCATGCTTTTTACGCTACTTATTCGAAACAGTGGAATAAGATTGATATGAAACTAGGACTTCGCAGCGAGTATACCGACAGAGCGATTACCCCTGAAGGATTAGATGCATATAGATTCAATCACTTGGATTTTTATCCTAGCGCTTACTTTACATATAGAATGAGCGAGTCGCAACAATTTCAAATTAACTATAGCAGACGTGTTGAACGCCCACGAGATTTCATGCTTAATCCTGTGGCTTTGAGGTCAGATGGAACTAACACTTTTTTAGGTAATCCAAATTTAACACCAGAATATGCTAATTCATATGAATTAAATTATCAGTATAGATTTAACTCTTCGTTTATCTCTCTAGAGACATACTATCGCAAAACAGATGACATAATTACAAGAATTACCACTAGTTACTCTAACGACAAAAAAGAGACAACAGTTATGAATTTAGATTCTGACCAATCTCTTGGTGCTGAAGTAATGGCTAATCTTAAGCTAACAAAATGGTGGAGCATTAATCCTTCATACTCATTCTATTATTACAAAATTAATGGAAATTCAATAAGTAATACGTCAAATAACTGGCGTGCACGCATAAGTAATAATATTAAAGTATTACAGCAAACTAGCATACAATTAGACGGTATGTTTAATAGTGCTACTGCTACGCTATATGGAAAAGAGAAGGAGACTTATTTTGTGAATGCTGCTATACGTCAAGAATTATTCAAACGTAAAGCATCAATAACATTTAGCGTTTCGGATATTTTCCAAACTCGTAAACACGACGAAGTTGAAAGTGGAGTGTACAGAGATCAAATGATTTCTTTTTACGATAGTCACCTATCGTTTCGTCAGGCTCCTGTTTTTAAGCTTAGCATAAGTTACACTTTTAACAACTATAAAAAATCGCGCACTCGTAATGGAGATTCATCTGTTGATTATGGCGATTTTATGTAAAATCGATAAAAAGTAAAATATAGTTCGAATGGGTGAAAGGATTTTAATATTCTTTCACCCATTTTTTTGTCAAAAAACAATTAGCACAATCAAAACAGGTTTTATCACAGGTTTTACCACATTAATCAGTAATTTTTAATAATTCGTAATTATATTTGGCACTTTAATCCTAGAAGTACTAATATCAGCGAAAGATGATTTTTAACTCCATTGAGTTTTTAATATTTGGATTACTATTTTTTGTAGCCTGGCCATATTTCAAAAAGCAAAATCAACGACGATGGGTTTTTCTAACATTCATGTCATTTATTTTCTATGGATGGTGGGACTGGCGATTTTTGTTTCTTATAATCGGTAGTGGCTTAATCGATTATTTCTGCGGACTAGCAATAACAAAATATCCTCTAAAAAAACGACTTTTATTAATCATATCATTAATTGGCAATTTAGGTTCCTTATCAGTTTTTAAATACAGTACTTTTTTTGCAAATATTGCCGACGATATTTGCCAATGGTTTAACATAAACAGCCATTTCTCCACCTCAATTCCAGAGTTTGCCATAATATTGCCAGTAGGAATAAGCTTTTACACTTTTCAGTCGTTAAGCTACACCATAGATATTTACCGAGGTCGATTAAAACCTACCAATCAAATATTTCATTTCTTCAGTTACCTATCAATGTTCCCGCAGTTGGTAGCTGGGCCAATTATTAGAGCCAGAGATCTGCTTGCTCAGCTTCAAACAGACCGCATTGCCAGTCCTATTCAAAAGTGGAATGGAATAAAGCTTATTGCTTTTGGTCTGTTTCAGAAAGTTGTTTTAGCCGATAACCTCTCCTACTTTATCGATTCGGCTTTCGAAGGAAAAGGAAATATTTCGGGTTCACCATATTGGTGGACAGTAACAATTGCTTTTGCCTTTCAAATTTATTGCGATTTTTCGGGCTACAGCCTTATTGCACGTGGTTTGGCAAAATATATAGGATATCATTTTAAGATGAATTTTAACCACCCATATTTGGCCAAGAATCTGAAAATGTTTTGGGAGCGATGGCACATTTCGCTTTCCACATGGTTTAGAGACTATGTTTATATCCCCATGGGAGGATCGGCAAAAGGATTCTATTTTGGAATAGTTTTTATGTGGATTACAATGATTCTGTCGGGTTTATGGCATGGAGCAAACTACACTTTTATTATTTGGGGAGGTCTGCACGCTCTTTTTCTAACTATAGAGCGCTTTACAAAACTTAAAAAACGAATTACGAACCTTGGGTTTGGAAGCTTGGCTGCAATGATAACTTTTATTCAAGTATGTATTGGATGGGTTTACTTTAGAGCTTACAATTACCATCAGGCAAACGATATTATTGCACATATGTTTAATTTTAGCAATCTATCACTAAGCTTTATCTCCACCTATTTCGATAATTTATTCTATTTATGGATCGCAATAATTATTGAAATTTGTGTGTCATTACGCAGGAAATACTCTTCAATTTACACATTCTATAAAAAATACAATCTAGATATTATTATGGTTGCATTAGCTATTGCAATGTCCATTTTTATGCGTGGCGAAGGCAAACAATTTATCTATTTCCAATTTTAAAAAATATGACACCCAAACTAAAAATAATTCTTCTTACGCCAATAACTTTAATTCTGATGTTAGCAATAAAACTATTTATTCCAGCAGAAGAAAACGTAAAAACAGAGAAAGAATATTTATGGACACTAAAGACACACAACCCCGATAAATTTGATATAATTATCATGGGAGACTCAAGAATTTATCGAGGAATCTCGCCCGAATATTTAACAAAAAAGCTTCCAGAGACTACAGCTATAAACTTGGGCTTTTCAAGTGCAGGTTTCAGTAATTTGTATTTTAATTTCGCCGAAAAAAAGCTAAAAAAAGAGTCAAAAAACAAAGTTATTTTAATAGGCATTTCCCCTCATAGTCTCACTCCTTCTGCCTTAAAAAACGAAGAACTAAAATCATACTTAAACAAATCGAAAACAGACGTATTTAAAATCATCAGCCTTGCGAACGTATATAAAACAGCAAACTCTATCATGCCTTCTCAAATTATCAACAACCTGAGTTTCACAAACAAACAATACAAAAAGTACAATCAAGAGTTTTACACTAACGGATGGGTTAAATCTTCTAACGAGAAGCCAAATATTAACATAGCTTTGTACAAATACAAGAATATTTTCACCAATAACAAAGTATCAGAAGAGGCTATAAATAACCTTTCAATTCAAATTAATAAATGGACAAAAAAGGGAATAAAAGTTATATGCTTTCGTCCTCCATCAACAATAGAGATGGAACAACTTGAAGACTCTTTAAGCGGATATAATGAGTCTGAAATCTCACGAAAAATTATTACCAACGGTGGATACTGGATTAATATAAATTCAAAAAATTATGTATCGTATGACGGTAGTCATTTACACTATGAATCGGCAATAAAATTATCGGAGAAATTGGGATTAAATATTAAAGAATTATTAAACCAGCGAAATAGTAATTTAACTAAAGAGCGATTCTAGAGAAGTATTAATTGAATAAAAACTATCGCGAAAATCTAATTATAAATTTACTTCCCTTTCCTTTTTCGCTCTCTACAAAGATTGTTCCTCCGTTTTTATCGACAAACTCTTTACATAGAATAAGCCCCAATCCTGTCCCTACTTCTTTGTTTGTTCCAGGTGTCGATTGAGATTGATCAACCTTAAAAAGTCTATCTAACTGATCATCTGTCATTCCTACTCCTGTATCGGCAATTGAGATATCGACAAAATCATCGATTTCTGCCGATTCTATAACTATTTTACCATTCTCGGGAGTAAACTTAATAGCATTACTAACTATATTATTAATTACAATTTTCAGAGTGTTTTTATCTGCCTTTCTACGTAGCTCTTCGCTTACATTATTAATAATATTAATACTTTTCTGACTAGCTAAATTGTTAAGCGATTCAACAGATTCGTTAACCAATGAATAAAAGTGAATCAATTCGGGCTTAATAGTTATTTCACCTTTCTGTGACCTAGCCCATGTTAAAAGATTCTCAAGCAAGCGGTACGTTATCTTAGCCGATTTGTTCAATTCTAAAAGTATCTCTTGCCTTTTTTCTTCAGGAATAGCGATCTTATCGGAGGTAAGTAACTCTGTTACTCCTAATATAGAACCAAAAGGGTTCTTCAGATCGTGAGCAATAATTGAGAAAAACTTATCTTTTGTAGCATTTGATAGTTCAAGATTATCTATTGTACGCTGCAAGATATCACTTTGAGAATTTATTATCTCGTTACTTGTAATCAGTCTTTTGTTATCTCTACGCCTTTTTAAATTTTGAATAAAAATTATTACCCCTGTAAATGCTATAATTACAAACATAGTAGCCCAAAGAAATGTTGTTCTTCTCTCCGACTTCAACGCCTCAATATTACTCTTATTCTCAAATTCCAGAAGTTTAATTTCTTTCTCTTTATTTTCTAACCTGTACTTTGATTCTATACTATTAATCTCCTTATTCTTACTAATTACATAAAGAGAATCACGCAGCAAATAACTCTCATATAGATTCTCCATTGCCTTTTTATACTCTTTTTTACCATTGTAAATTTTATAATACCTATGGTAACATCTTTGTAATTCGGCAATACTTGGTGCTTCTGATAAAATGGCGAAAACTTCATTGTTTATCTTCAAAGCCTCATCGTAAAACCCTTTACGCATATTTATCTCAACCAGGCCTCCTAACAAATTTGGCGTAACATCCTTAAGATCGAGCTCTTTCGCTAATTTTATAGACTCAAGAATATATTGCTCCGACTGATTATAATTCCCATCTTCCTCGAAGAAAAATGCTTTCGAAGCTAGGCTGATACATATCAAATATTTACTACCAACATTCTGAGCTAGTAAATAAGCATCATCGTAATATTTAATAATTGAATCTCTTTGATAAATCCCGTTATTATATAACTTAAGATAAGCGTTACCAATATTTATTTTGGTTTTTACAATGTCTACTTTCTGATTACTTAATTTAAAAATCGCCAAAGCCTTTTTGTAATACTCAATTGCCTCATCGTGTTGGCCAATTTTTGTATATATCAGACCTATATTATTTAATGGCGATGAAGTTTGTTTTCTCATACCACAACCATTGAGAAGATCTATAGCTTTCTGAAAATTTACAATAGCCTCCTCAAACCTATTTTGATCTACCAATAACAGACCAATATTATTGGTTGTATAAGCTATTTGAATAGAATCTTTTATTAAAGAAGAGTACTCCAACGATTTATTAAAAGCATATAACGAACTATCATACATCTGCTTATTGCAATATATTAAGCCTCTAATATTATATGTCTTATTTAATTCTTCTTTATAGTTATTTTCCTTCGAAAAAGCTATTACCGATTTTGTTATCGTCAAAGCTGTATCGAGCTCGCGTTGGTACATCAACAAACGCGCTATCATATTCTTTGCTCGCACAACACCTCTTTTATAATCTGTATTTTCAGAAACATCAAGACATCTCTCTGAATAATATAACGAAGAATCTCTTTGTCGCTGAAAATAATAGTTTGCTATCTCAATATAAATATCTGCTAATTCTTCATTCTTTTCAGAGTTTGTTAAACGCCTAAGACTATCAATATTACTTTGCGATAAAACATTGATAGATAAAAAAACAGAAATTATTATAGTATATAAACGCATAAAATAGTATTATAAACTAATGGTGTTGTACGTTTGTTAACGTAAAAAAGTTAATTCTATTTTGCTATTTTAAAAGTTCCCGAGAATATTAATCCACCAATAATTCCCATAAAAATAAAGAAAACCTGCTCTCCCATGTTTGTTGTGTTAACAGCATCCGATGCTAAAAACACTGTACTTAACCCAATAAAGGCTTTACTTCCTGGCACAAGCATAATAATTCCAGGTGTTAAAAATACCAACTCAGGTGATTTGTTTATTCTTGCAAATAATCTACTTATTAGCACAACAGAAATGGTTCCAACAAAAATACTCACCAATATCCCTGTAAAACCCAGTAAATAGGTTACGTAAAAACTCACAAACCCAGTTACAACACCAAAAAACAGATCTTTCCTACGAACTCTAAAAACAGGTAATAGCGATCCTGTTAAACCTATAATAGCAAAATAATCGACCCATTGCGGTACATCGTTTACTATAGGCATCTGTTTTATCTCCATAAACAGCGGAAGTATTGCTAAACCTAGCACAACACCAAAAAACTGTTTAAATAGCGACACTAGAGCATCAAACAATTTTGCTGTCCCCGACACCAAGCTTTTTGATGTTATCTCTTCTAAAGCCGTTGTAATAGCCAATCCTGGGATAAAAACAATTATCGAAGCTAGTATTGTCATCGAGATATTAATATTTGGTATTACTTGCGAAAGCAATCCAACAATTATGGTCGACGAAAAAGCAACCATCGACTCTAAGGTACTCTGCACATATCGCGACTTCTTTGATAATACTGTAAAACCATAAACAACAGCACCCAAAAATGTAGCTACTATAGACGAAACCCAGTTAGTGTCGAGAATAATACAAAACGATCCGGCCGAAACCATAAATGAAAGCAACTGGATTATGTCGAAAGTCTTAAATTTCTTTTTATCCATCTGCTCAATAAGATCTTTGGCCTCGGCAAAGCTCAACTTCTTCTCTAATACATTATTGGTTATCTCGTCAATCTTAGACAATGCACCAAGGTTTAACTCACCTGGAGGAACACACTCCACATAATTATACGACTGATCGTCGTCCTGATAAAAAGAGTAGTTAATCCATGTAGGAGTATCCATAAAGCTACCGCGAATATCTTTCTGTTTGGCAACCTGTGTCAGATATATCTGACTTTTATACGATGGCACACCATAGGTATGCAATGCTTTTCCTAACTGAATTATGAACTTATAACGACGAGGTATTTGCATGATTTGTCTATTAATTTTTGTGCAAATTTATTACTATTTATTATCGATTTACTAAACCTATAATAATATCTTATGTTCAATAAAAAAAAGATAACTTTTAATTGGATATTAAAAATAATTCCCTGTTCTTTATCAAGAACTTAACATTTTAATCTATTATGAATACAGGAATTGTAAAATTTTTTAACGAGGCAAAAGGTTTTGGGTTTATTAAAGAACACGGAACAGACACTGAGTATTTTGTACACATCACTGGTTTGATTGACAAAATCAGAGAGAACGACGAAGTAACTTTTGACGTTGAACAAGGTAAAAAAGGCCCTAATGCCGTAAATGTGAAATTAGCATAAACTATACATATAGATTATCAAGATTTTTCATTTAAAATGGCTGCCAGTAGTGGCAGCCATTTTTATGTTCTTAACAATCTATTCTTACATTCACTAATCCACAAGTAGAGGTAGCTTCAATATTCAACAGTATGCTGAATTAAAATAGATAGTAGTTACTTATTATATCAATGTCGATTTTCCTATTGTTCCTACCAACGATTCTAAATATTTATCCGACTTAACATAAGCCAACTGCTGGCGCGAGTACTGAAGTTTCTCCTCTAGCTTAACCTCGTCAATAATCGACTGGTTAACCTTTCTGTTACCAAACTCAATAATGTAGTTAATAGATTTCTCCCAGTGAGCCACATCGGCTTTTTGCTGTGCAAGAAGTCTATCTTTATACCACTTGCTATTTACAACATACTCGCGGGTAAACATGTTACGAACCTCGGCATCAGACAGTGTTTTACCATCATACTCGCCGTATGCCATAATCGATAAAAGAGCCTGAAGAGGTGGTATAGCCGACTCAATAACATTATCGTCAAAAAAGGTTATTGCCGATTTGTACTGAGCCTCTACAATATTGTTAATTCCATCAACATAATCTTCAAAATTTTGTGTCTCGGGCTTAAGAACCTCTTGAGTAAACACACCCATTGGCTCTTCGAAAATCTTACCTAAATGCTTAAACACAAACTTATCGGTTATTCGGTAGCCCAATCTACTTGCAAGAACAGTTTTTCCGTTATGGTCGAAATCTTCAAGCTTCTCTAGTAAGCCTTCTTTTATAAGATTATCGGGGTTCTTCTCTTCAGTTTTCATTCTACACCAAAGCTCGGGAACCAGAATACTAATATCGTGATCGAAACGACGCTTATCGCCAATAAAACCTGCTGCGGTGGTAAAACCATTATATCCGCAAAGAATATGCGAAAGTAGCGCGTTATTTAAATCCAATGTTGCTGTAAGCATATTAAAAGGTCCTTTGGTAAGAGCTCCCTCCGATCCTGCTCCGGTTGTCGATGGCGATTTACCTGTTAAGCTACAGATAAAGTCGATAAACAGCTCGGGCGTGTCTTGATAGTGTATAGGATTATAAACACTAAGAGGACGTATTCCTGATTTTCTATCAGACGGATTATTTCGTCTTCCTGGCAGAACATCGGTAACAGGCAGAACCACTCTCTGCTCGCTTTCTATACCAAACCACAGCCTAACACCCACTTTGGCTAAATGTCTATCTACAGGATAAGCTGTATCGGGGTTCTCTTGCAGGTAACGAGGATTTTTTGATGTTGTTCCGTCGTCGAGCTTGCGTAAGTGCGATGGTGTTATAAAGTATAAATCGTTTTGCTCGCCTGCTCCGGCCGAGATTAGATCTTTAATAGGATCGGTATATTTATCAAACTGAATAGCATCTTCTATAATCTCTTTTCCATCTTCGGGAGATAAAGCCTGATAGTTAACACAGAAATTATCTGTCGACGACAAATCTTGCTCGGCCTCTTTATCGTAACCACGGTTTATTGCCTCATCGGGACGCTGGAAGAATCTACGCTCGCAGTTTTCTACAACCTTAACACTTTTATCGCGTGTTTTGCGTATTGAGTGATATGGCAATGTAAATGTTGACGAAATATCGTCTTCCATCTGAACCTTAGCAGCAGCAATAAAATCGGGACGTAGCGAATGAACGTACCACGAGTTTTTCTGATCGAAACCTATTCGTAAAAACGAGTTAATAATCTTACGATTGTTAAACATAAGGCTATGACCTTTACGGCCGTTAACGGTATCAACGGTGAAGAAGCTACGCCAGTCGGTAGAACCATCGTTGGCCATGCTTATGCGCTTAATAAGAAACAGCAGACCTTTTACATGATCGGGTATCGACGATAAAAACTTGTTATGCTCGTCGGTATATCCATCGAAACGGGTAAGAAGCTTAATAACCGACGAAAGGGTTATATCGCTACTTAAAAGCTCGATAGATTTTTTTGTGTTCTGACTCTTGTCTTTCCATATTTTCGAGAAGTCGTAACGCAAAATCTCGTCTACCATGTCGGAGTCTCTATCTATATCGTCAATAAAGAATGTTCCGTAAATAATGGCATTTGCCAACGATTTCGATATCTCCGACTTACCTCCGCCCGATACTGTACTTGGCTTATGCAGGTACGATCCGTTGGCATTGGTAAGCACCAAACGCCACTCGGGAGCAAACGGGTGTTTCTCCATGTGTATCTTATGTCCGGTAGGAAGAACATAAAAATGATTACTAAGAAGCTTAATGCTGTTTGTAACACCTCCGCTAATCCAGCTTACCTTACCCTGATAAAGGTCGAAGTTGGCGCTCTCGGGAACATACAATACATTAGAGAATTTACGGTCGATACCATAAGTGCCCTTACTGAAATCTATAAGATCGGGATATTTTGTCTTAAGCATCTCGAAGGTAAGACCGCTCTCGCTCTTCGCTCTTATGCTGCTACCAAGAAATCTGTCGCCTACGTTACGACGAACAAATGCTAGTGTACCACCCGAATGTTCCTCTTCGGCTAGTCCCATAAGGTTTGCCGAGAAGCTTATCTGTGTCTTAATCTCTTTCTTAGAATATCCAAAGTAGTTGTCGGCAATAAGAGTTATAACAACACCGCTAGCATCGCGGCAGGTAAGCTTAAATGGCTGACCTCCGTTGTACTTCTCGTTAGGTAGTGTCCAGCACATCTCGTCGCGCTTCTGACGCTCGGTAGCATCTTTGTACGATGGCAATCCAAGCTCTTTCTTTGTAATGTTTATTAGATGCGGTGCCAATATTATACAACCTGTATGTCCTGTCCAGTGCTCTACATCTAAACCCGAGTTATTACGGAATAGATAAGGGTCGCCAGCGTTACCAAATATC
>Ga0193962_1001427_pt1 | contig 11137 bp, 10 predicted proteins | sample FB_5_MG_FD_140335 | JGI IMG/M metagenome (GOLD analysis project Ga0193962, IMG submission 140335) | Microbial mat bacterial communities from the Broadkill River, Lewes, Delaware, United States - FB_5_MG | ecosystem: Environmental > Aquatic > Freshwater > River > Microbial mats | place: USA...
CATTATGGCGAAAATGACAGCCTTTTGGAGTTACTTCTCGTTCATGTTCCCAGAACAACACAAGGTTTTTAAGGCAATCAAAAAATGTAAGCGAGCCGATAAATATATGAATATGATTCATCCCATGTTGTTATCGTATGTTTAAATGCAATTATATTATTTGTACTTATATTAAATCGATATAAATAAAGAGCCGTTTATTAAAACGGCTCTTTTCATTTTTATTATATACTCTTAAGTACGCAGGTTAGCCTACAAATCCATCATTCAAATAAACTAACCATTAACATTCTGCAAACCAATCTGCTGAACTAAATTTGTACTTTATTGCAACTAATTTAGTTCAACAACTTTGTTCATGCTTGGCTAGTTAGGTACATTAGTAACCTTTTTTAAGAAAAGCTAACATTTGAAAACACCGAACAAGCAGAATGGTTACTTAACAATACATAGTCTTTTATACTTTTATATTCATTAAAATGAATAGTTTATTTCTTTATCCCTATTAATTGTGACACAACAATCTGTACATTAAAAAAATATCAGTAATGACAAAAAAAATAATATTTTTAATTTCACTTCTGGCAAATTTTTCATTTATATCAGCGCAGTTAACTTTCGTTGATGTAAAAAATACTACTGGTAACGAAACTAAAAGATTTTTCAATAGAGCAGAAATAGAAAAGGATTTAGACATTATTCATTCTAATACAAAAGCTGTTTATACTTTCTATAATAAAACAATCGACTCTTGTATCAGGATTAAGAAAAAAGAGATTCTAAGTTCAATAAAGGATAGTATATCATCATTAGAATATTACTACCGATTACAAGAGATGATGTCTTGTTTAAAAGATTATCACGTTGGTGTTAGAGGTATCTTAAGATATAATTCTGGTTGGTTGAAATATAGCGATAAAGTTTTTCCCTTAATTCTGAATTTTAACAATAAACATGCATTTCTGAAAAATGATTTTTTTGGTCATAATATAACTCCAAAATCAGAAATCTTGGAAATCAATAATGTCAGCATTTCTGAAATTTTAAAGACTGCCCAAAAACTATCCGATTATTGTGTTAATGCTGAAGTCTCTATTAATAATTGTTTTGGCTCTGCTCAAGATGTTGATGATTTTTCGAATCTTTTACGTTATTTGAAAATAGAGTATCCTTATGAAGTTAAATATAGAGATTGTAAAACGGGTTATGTAACTACATCTAGTTTGCAATCTGTAACTAGAAATAGTTTACACCAAAAAATGCGAAAATTTCAAAATGGCAATTTTGGCAATAAAAATGTTTTGGAATTTACCGAGTTAAACAAGAATACAGCTCTTTTAAAGATCAATACATTTTTAGAACGAAAAGTAATATTCTGGGTTGCAGGTGTACCTTCATTGTCAATGAAAAAATTAAATCGTTACATTAACAAAATAAAACGTAAGAACTACGAAAACCTAATAATAGATTTGAGAGGAAATAATGGAGGGACTATGTCTCCAGTATATACAATTCTTGATAATTTAATTTCAGGCAATTACTTTGTTAATGATTATGAATACAACCCATCATTATTCAAAATTGATAGTACTAGATTTAGCAGAGATTTCACAAATATAACATCATTAGCATACAACATTTCTAAGGAAGAATCTAAAAAAAACGCAGTTCAGTTTATTAATAAAGCAAAAACCTGTACTCAAACAGAAAGATTACAAACTTCTTATGTACTCGGCAACAAAAAAAGAAATAATAAGGTTAAAACACAATTCAAAGGAAATGTATACTTTTTGATTGATAATTACTGTTCGTCTGCGACAATAATGTTTCTTGATATTGCAAAATATTATAATGTTGGTCTTATAATTGGTGAACCAACAGCACATAATATCAGTGTAACAACATGCGAACAAACAGTATACAACAGAACTGGTATCGATATAAGAGTTAGAGGTGCAAACACAATTCCACTTAACAAATCAGATAATCCATTTACACCACTTACACCACATATTTACCATAAGGATTCTTTAATAAGTTTTACAGAATCTCTTATTGAAAAAGGTGTAACTATAAATAATTATAAAAGCATTAGCAAACTTTGAAAAACAAAATAATTCACTACAAACAACTCGATGCCATGGACTGCGGAGCAACCTGTCTTCGCATGATAGCTATTTTAAATAAATAAAGAGCTGTTTCAATAAACGGCTCTTTTCTTTTTTATTATATACTCTTAAGTACGCAGGTTAGCCTCCAAATCCATCATTCAAATAAAGCAATTGTTAATATTCTGCAAACCAATCTGCTGAACTAAATTTGTACTTTATAGCAACTAATTTAGTTCAACAACTTTGTTCATGCTTGGCTAGTTAGGTACATTAGTATGCTTTTTTAAGAAAAGCTAATATTTGAAAACACCGAACAAGCAGAATAGTCAGTTAACAATACATAGTCTGATATACTTTTATATTCATTAAAATGAATAGTCCCCAATTATTAGTGATGAATTTTTACTGTTTACAACCGCTTGGAAAATATTTACAGCTTTGTAGAAAGCTACAAACAATGAGAAAACAATATTATAAATAATAACATTAACCTAAATTATTATATAAATGAGAATTAATTACAATTCACAAAAAGGAAAGCACATATTTATAAAAGAAAAAGGTAAAACACACCAAATACTACTTGAGAATATTACACATGTCATTTGTAACTCAACAATATGTACAGTTTTTCTTATTGATAAAAAAATCTCTGTATACAAACGACTAAAAGAATTCGAGAATGAATTGGCAGAGTATTTCTTTTTTAAAACAAACAGAAATACTCTTATTAACATGAAATACATGACAAGCTTTGTAAAAGTAAACAATGAGCACTTTATTCTACTTAACAACACAAAAATTCCTGTTTCTCGACGAAAAAGAGCTGAATTAAATACTATTTTAAGCTTGTAAAGCTACCGTTTGTTTAATTAAAGTTACCGTTTGTTTAGTGATATGTACCGCTCATCATGGTAAATGAACCATTTGTAAAATAATTAAACTGCTTATTGTAGTTTTACAACCAAATCAGTCAATAAACAATCTTTCAAAAGTGGACTAATGCTAGCTAATACACAATTGTAATACTATGTTTTGGTTACTGATAAAATGTTAAAAAAAAATTATTTTCAATGGAAAGTATTAACAAGAATGAATTCCAAGTTTTGACAGAGTCAGAAATGGAAGCAATTAACGGTGGAAAATTCTGGGGTACAGAAACTACTCTTTCTGAGGCAGATGGTTTAGACAGATGTGCTACAACTAGAACTTATAGAGTGGTTTGGATTGGGGTTTCATCTGAATCTGATTCAGCAAAAGGTGATTCAACAGGAGAACCATATATCTATAATTAATTTTTTTGTGAGCGTCCATTCTTTTTTTATACTTTTTGTCATTTTATTTGAAGTTAAAATATTGAATCTATTTATACTGCTCTGTGGGTGACATAACATGAATTTCTTATGGACGCTCTCTTAACTAAAACTGTAATGTCTAGTATCTTGCTTTGCAAGAAGTATTCTGTTATAGTTTAATATAATAGACATTTATAATATTAAATGAATTAAAGTTTATCATGAATAAATATATTGCAATTTTCCTCTTGTTGTTTTGTTTTTATTCAATAAGAGCTCAAATTAATATTAGAGTTGTTAATGAAAACAGTAAATACCTACCCTATGCTCATATTTCATCATTGGATAATAGTAAGTTTTTTATCGCCAATGAAAACGGCGAGTTTTATATTAAAGATGACATATTAAAAAAAACTTTTATTGTTACGCATATAGGCTATATAAGTGATACTGTGTCTGGACAGGACATAATCCAACACAGACAAATCGTTTTAAAAGAAGCTTTTGTTGAGATTCCATCTGTTGAAGTTGTTGCAAGCAAAAAGAAAAAGATAACCAAGACCTTTGGTAATAAATCTGTAATATTCAATTCAAGATTTATTTGTCCAAATGGCAAGGAGATCGCCGTTAGAATTCCCGGACAAACTAATCACTCATACCTTAGAAGTGCAATGTTTTTTATTGATAAAGAGGGTATCCCCAATTCTCCTTTCGGTTTAAGAGTGTACTCTGTAGATTTAAAAACTAATAAGCCTGGTAACTTGTTGATAAACAAAGATGTTATTCTGGCGGCAAAACAAGGTAATGAATGGGTTAAGTATGAATTCAAAAAACCGTTAGAGATTCCAAAAAGCGGTCTCTTTATTACTATGGAGTGGTTACCCAATTCTGAGCGCTATTTAGAAGAAAAAACAGGTAGAGGTGATGTAACAATAGTTGCAAATGGACAAGTCCTAAAGGCTACTATTAGCATTAAAAATAAGTGGAAAAACAAAGTGTATACAAGGTGGTTTCCAACAAAAGAATGGACTAAAGTGTATAAAACTATCCCTGCTATTAAATGTGAGGTAATTCAATATAAATAAGTATGATATTAATTTTAAGTGATGACTCTGATCATTCAACTACAGAAGTCTGTTTTTGGTTGGACAGATTAAATGGGAATTATCGGGTTATTAGTTCTAGTGATATTTATAACCAATTAACAATTTCTTTTCCTTCTAGCAAAAGATACTTACCTTTTGATTCTGTATATGTAATATGGAATAGAAGGTGGAGTATTGGTGATTTTGTTCCTTCTGAGTATACCTCAAATAAAGAGGTAGATAGTGATATAAGAAAAAATTTAATTTCTGAATTAAATACGTTAGATAGGTATATTTGGAATAATTTTGATAATGCAAAGTGGCTAGATAAATTTCAGGATATTTATGTTAATAAGCTCAAAATTCTAGATTTGGCTCATCAAATTGGATTTAAAATTCCTAATGGACTTTTAACTACTTGTAAGGAGGAACTTATAAAGTTTAAAAACAAATATTCAAATATAATTTGTAAATCTATATCTGATAATATTGCGATTCAAACTGATGAATATTTTTTTTATGGATATACAAACGAAATATCAGATGGAATTTTAAAAGAGCTACCTGATTCATTTTTTCCTAGCTTTTTTCAAGAATCAATTGATAAACAGGTTGAAATCAGAGTTTTTTATTTGTTTGGTGATATTTATGCTATGGCTATTTTTTCTCAAACTGATGAGAAAACTAAAGCTGATTTTCGAAGATACAATGATAAAAATCCCAACCGAAATGTTCCTTTCAATTTACCAACACAAATCGAAGATTTAATTCATGAATTTATGAAGAGAAGTGGTTTAAATTCGGCTTCTTTTGACTTTATACTTAGTAATGAAGATGAATATGTTTTTCTTGAAGTTAATCCAGTTGGTCAATTTGGTATGGTATCAAAACCTTGTAATTATAATTTAGAGAAAAAAATTGCAGAAAAATTAATAGAATATGATTGTGAGAAATAAACTTCAAAGCCACTTTAGTTTTGTGAATAGAAATAAACTTTCTGTAAATTTATTATTATTCGAAAAAATAGAATATGAAGAACGGGTTGAGTACCAAAGTGAAATAGACTGTAAAGGACTAAAAAAAATATATGCAAGTAGAATATATAAAACATCTTCAAATATCTTATAATGAATTATTTTTCTCTGTATAGTAATTGTTTTGTTGTAGATGGATATAGGCGTAGCTGTATCTATGACTTGACTAGAAGAAGGCATTATTTTGTACCTTTAGATTTATCTAAACTTCTAAAAGTTCATGAGAATAATGAATTATATGAAGATCTTCAAGATTTGTATTTTGAAAATAGAAAAGTTATACAAGAGTATATTGAGTTTTTGACTGATAAAGAATTATGTTTTTATACTAAAAAACCGAGCTTATATCCAAAGTTATCGTTAAAAGAGGAAGTTTATTATAAAATAAGTAATATCATACTTGAGTATAGTAGTAAAATAGATTTATGCAAGTTGAAAGATATTATTAATTACTCTAATACAGGAGAATTAGAGTTAAGATTTATGAAGGAGATTGAAATCATAGAAGTGAAAAAGATACTGGATTGTTTTAAAAAGACAAAATTATCTTCTATTAAGATAATAATACCATATATCGAAGGAATCACTAAAGATAAATTGTTCAAAATAAAAAAAATATATCCTAAAATAACACAGTTCGTTTTTTTTAATTCTCCAGCCGAAGAATACAATTATGTTGATCCTTATAATCAAATAAAATTAGCATTCATTACGTCTGGAATTGAATTATTTGATAATAGAGTTATGCCAATGCATTTTACTATAAATGTCAATTATTATCAAGAAGCTATAATGTGTAATCCTTATTATTATAAGAAACTGTTTGTAAATAATCAAAATAATATAGTTGATTCTTTATGTGATCAGAATATTATAGAATCTTTAGATAATATTTCTGTTGATAATTTAGATGCCTTCTTTGAGTCAAATAAAACATTAAACTCTTTATGGTACTCGAAAAAAGATAATACTGTAATATGTAGAGATTGTGAATATAAGTATATGTGTGTTGACCCTAGAGTACCTGCTCAGAGAAGTAATAGTTTATTCTTTTTTAAAACTAATTATCAATGCCCCTACAACCCCTACATTGCCAAATGGAAAGGACAAGATGGATGGATTAGTGTAGAACAATGGCGAGCAGAAAATCCAAATTGGGAAGAGCAAGCAATTCAAAATAGAACTCAACAACAAAAAGAGCCACATACAGTATAAAATCTAAAGAAAGTAAAATTGAGCAATAACTTCCCTCACTACAAACAACTCGATGCCATGGACTGTGGAGCAACTTGTCTCCGCATGATAGCTAAGCACTATGGTAAATCATATAGTTCACAAACACTACGCAAACGCTCTTACATTACTCGTGAGGGTGTTTCGCTTTTGGGCATTTCCGATGCTGCCGAGAGCATAGGTATGCACTCGCTTGGTGTAAAAACTACTTTCGAAAGGCTAATTGCTAAAAAGATAACTCCATTCATTGCACATTGGCGTCAAGAGCATTTTGTAGTAGTTTACAAAATGACTCCCACAAAAGTATATGTAGCCGACCCGGCAAGTGGTAAAATTACCTACTCAAAACAAGAGTTTCTTAAACATTGGATTAGCACAACCGAAAACAACGAACAAAAGGGTATTGCTCTTCTATTAGAACCTACGCCCGACTTTTACGAAAAAGCCGACGAGAAAACAGATAAAACAAAGTTCCGTTTTCTATTGCAATATCTGCGTCCACACAAAAAGCTAATTGTTCAGCTTGTTTTAGGTTTGGTTTTGGGTAGTCTTTTACAGCTAATATTCCCATTCTTAACACAAAGTATTGTCGATTTTGGTATTGCAAACAACAATCTAAATTTCATAATTCTTATTCTTGTTGCTCAACTGGTACTTTTTATTAGTAGTATGTCTGTCGATTTTATTCGCTCGTGGATAATGTTACACATGAGCGCCCGTATTAATATTTCATTAATATCCGACTTCCTTATCAAGTTAATGAAACTGCCAATAGGCTTTTTCGACACAAAAATGACGGGAGACCTTATGCAGCGTATTGGCGACCATCAACGCATCGAGAGTTTCTTGACGGGGCAAACTTTAAGCACACTATTTTCGCTTTTCAATCTGCTAATTTTTGGTGCTGTACTTGCATATTATTCACTAAAAATATTTGTCATTTTCCTTATTGGTTCGGCTCTTTATATTGCTTGGATTTACCTTTTTATGAATCGTCGTCGCGAACTCGACTTCAAACGTTTTCAAGAGGCTTCTTCCGAACAGAGCAACGTAATTCAGCTGATTCAAGGAATGCAAGAGATAAAACTGCAAAATGCCGAAAAGCAGATGCGTTGGGGATGGGAGCGTATTCAAGCACGCCTATTTAATGTTAGCATAAAAGGTTTAGCTCTAAAACAGTATCAACAATCGGGTACAGTTTTTATAAACGAAACCAAAAATATACTTATCTCTTTTTTTGCTGCATACTCTGTTATTAAAGGCGAAATGACACTCGGTATGATGCTGGCTGTTCAGTATATTATTGGTCAGCTAAACTCTCCAATCGAGCAGTTTATTGGTTTTATCCACTCTATGCAAGATGCAAAAATCAGTCTCGAACGTTTAGGCGAAATCCACAACCAAGAAGACGAAGAGAAAATCGAACAAGAAAAAACAGCTATCCTTCCGCACAATAAAACAATACACATCAAAGACGTAAAGTTTCAATACAATAAACCTCATGGCGAAATGGTGCTTAACAACGTCTCTGTAACTATTCCCGAAAACAAAATAACAGCAATTGTTGGTACTAGCGGAAGTGGTAAAACCACACTGGTAAAACTTTTGCTGGGTTTTTATCAAGTCAACAGTGGCGAAATATTAATTGGCGATAATCAACAACAAAACTACTCGCAAACATGGTGGCGTGGCCAAATTGGCGCTGTTATGCAAGACGGATTCATTTTTAACGATACCATAGCCCGAAACATTGCTGTTGGTCAAGAAAGCGTCGACCAAAAACTACTGATCGAAGCTGTTAAAACTGCCAACATTCGTGAGTTTATCGAAGGTCTGCCACTTGGCTACAATACAAAAATTGGTAGCGAAGGACATGGGTTAAGTCAAGGACAAAAACAACGAATCCTTATTGCCCGTGCTGTTTATAAAGACCCTCATTATCTATTTTTCGATGAAGCAACTAACGCACTCGATGCTAACAACGAACGTAAAATAATGGACAATCTTAATCAATTCTTTAAAGGTCGTACCGTTGTAGTTGTGGCTCACCGTTTGAGTACAGTTAAAAATGCCGACCAAATAATAGTAATCGAAAAAGGAGAAATTGTCGAGACAGGAAATCACAAATCCTTAACCGAGAAAAAAGGTGCTTACTACGAACTAGTTAAAAACCAACTCGAATTAGGTAATTAATAACAAACCAGTCAGCATGCGAAGCATCTGACTGCGTTCGTACTCTTAAATAAAAAAATGGAAAACAACGATAAAATAACAATAACCGAGCAGATAAACCAAAACATCGAAATCCGTAGCACCGAGGTGCAAGAGATTCTTGGAGCAACACCAAGTTGGCTTATTCGTGCAGGTATTTCAATAATACTAGGTGTTGTAATTGTAATACTAATAGGCTCGTGGTTCTTTAAATACCCCGATGTTATTACATCAAAAATTACACTTACAACAGAAAACCCACCTGCGGTTTTAAAAGCATTATCAAACGGTAAAATATCAGAACTATTTTATTCCGAAAAGCAAACTGTACAATCGGGTTCTGTAATTGCAATAATCGAGAATACAGCAAACTACAGACATATACAATATCTTAAAACAGTAACCGACACAATTAAAAACATAACTACATACAACGATTCTCTGAACCTCAATCTGGGCGATTTACAACAATCATACTCGTCGTTTACCAGCTTAATAAAAGGGTACAACAATTTTAAATCGTTAGACTATTACAACGAAAAAATCAGCTCAATAAATCAACAAAAAAACGATTATCAGCTCTATTACAAAGAGCTTAACAAACAAATTAAACTTCAAGAGAAGGATATAAAAATATCGCAATCACAATTTGAAAGAGCAAAAAAACTCTTTACCAATGGGGTTTATTCAAAAACCGAATTCGAGAATGCCGAAAAAACATTCTTGCAACAAAAACTATCGTTGCAAAATGCGCATACTAATATCACACAATCAAAAATTCAGGTAAACCAGCTTAATCAACAAATACTCGACCTAAAACTACAAGAAACACAAGAGCAGAATCGTCAAGAAATTGCTATTCGTGAGGCTTACAAAAACCTTATCAGCCAAATACAAAAATGGGAACAAACTTATGTAATTAAATCACCAATTTCTGGCTGCGTTACACTTACAAACGTTTGGAGTAAAAACCAAAATGTACAATCGGGGCAGACTGTAGCCACCGTTATACCCAAAAACGAAACCGACATTATTGGCAAACTCGAAATCCCAGCTATGGGTATCGGCAAAGTTAAACTTGGGCAAATTGTAAACATAAAATTCGACAACTTTCCATACATGGAATTTGGAATGCTTAAAGGAAAAATCAAAAGTATTTCACTAATACCAACTGTCACCGACAAAGGTTCTATCTATTCAGCCGAAGTTCTTTTTCCAAACAAACTAATTTCTAATTACGGCAAAACACTTGCTTTTTCTCAGGAAATGACTGGTACAGCCGAAATAATAACCGACGATACTAAACTACTGCATCGCTTCTTTAATCCGCTTAAATCGCTATGGAAAAATAATATAGATTAAAAAATATCTATCAATAAGTTGTGTAATAAAAACAATTGTTAATGTTAATACCCAATTAAAACAATTTTAAATAATAACTTAAACCATACTTTATGGCAACAAGAATTTACAACTACAAAGATGTGGATATGCTTTTAGCCTCTAAAACTATCTCACAGAGTTTAACCGAGTACATTGCAGACCTTTCAATGGTTCGCTCTAACTGGACTGTGGAATTCGCTACTTCACTTTCCGAAAAAATTGACAACGCTATCGAAACACATCTTGGTATCGATAAAAAGAAAGAACTTCGTAATGCTACAGCAAACCTAAAAGCTATTCAAACGCCTGCTATGCGCGACCTTTCGTTCATTAAAACTCAAATCGATGTCGATTTTGGTGCAAAAGCAAAAGAGGTATTAACAAATCTTGGTTTTACAACAAGTCTTCGAAAGGCTCAAAAAGGAAGTCAGGAAGCCCTTATTCAACTTCTTTATTCATTCAAATCAAGCATGACCGAAGAGCTTAAAACAACAATGGTATCAAAAGGTACTAATCCTGCTCTAATCGAACGTGTTATAAGTTACGCCTCGTTACTACTAGACAGCAACGTAACACAAGAATCACTAAAAGAGTCAACAAAAGCTATTTCCGAAGAAGCTGTAACTGCTTTTAACGAAATCTATACCGAAATATCAGGAATTTGCAAGATTGCATCTACCTATTATCAATACGAGCCATTAAAGAAAGAGCAATTCACATTCTCAAAAGTTATTGCCAACATGGGACAAACCAAAAGGGCAGTACAACAACCAGCTAGTTAAAAA
>Ga0193962_1001428_pt1 | contig 11135 bp, 8 predicted proteins | sample FB_5_MG_FD_140335 | JGI IMG/M metagenome (GOLD analysis project Ga0193962, IMG submission 140335) | Microbial mat bacterial communities from the Broadkill River, Lewes, Delaware, United States - FB_5_MG | ecosystem: Environmental > Aquatic > Freshwater > River > Microbial mats | place: USA...
ACATGAACCTTTATTTTTTAGAAAAGTCATTACTTTTTTAGTTCGTACTCTTCTTGAATGATGTTTATTTCCTAGAATAATATTATAATTTGTATTACTCATCATTTCATAAATAAAAAGTAAAGAGGCCATCGCAAAACCTGTAATAATTGCAATTGTTAAGTTTGCCATTTCTTCTGCAATCAACATTACAATCACAACAAGTACGGTTTGGAAAATATCTTTTAAACATTCATTCATATTTTTAGTTTTAGTTCGAAGACAAGTAATACTCATGTTGCTTGATAATTTTATCAAAGGTAAAATCATTACAATTCCAGTGTGAACTAACAAAGAAGATAAAACTATTTGTGGAATTAATGCAATATATTCATCAAGAAAGAAAACAAAAACTATTAAAAATAAAGCATGAAAAATTACTGAAATAAAAGTCCTACCACCAGAGTTATAATTACTAAGTCCTCTAGCTTCAGAACCAGCACTTGGCATTCCTGCAAAAAATGCTGAAATGATATTTCCAAATGCTTGACCTTTTAATTCAATTGAAGGATTAGTACTTCTTACTTTTTGTTTATCTTCTAATACACTAATACTAAGAAGCGATGATAAAGAACCCATCAAAGCTAAAACAAAAGCTGCAATTATAATTTCTAAAATATTTTCATTTACAATAGAAAAGTTTTGAGTAAAAGTATTAAAATACAATTCAAAAGAAGGTAGAGTTATATTTATTTTTCCAATTATAAAATCACTTGGGTTTTTATTTATAAATAAATAAAAAACTACTCCACCCAAAATTGGAGCTAGAAGAGGAACAATCATTCTAATTTTACTAGCAACAATATCTTTTTTGAAAAGAAGCAAAACAATAAAAATACAAATAGCAATAAAAAGTAAAGTAGTCTGATTTGTAATTATTGTTAAAGGATTTGTTATAAACTCTTCAAATAAATCATCTCCTTGATAATTAAAAATGATAGGAAATTGCTTAAAAATGATTATTAAACCAATAGTTGTACTAACACCCATTTTTACAGAAGATGGCAAAAATTTAATTAATTTACCAAGATTAAAATAAGCAAATATAAGCTGAAATACTCCCATTAATAAAACTGTTAAAATCATAAAAACAATTAATAATTCATTTAAATTATATATATTTTCATAGCTTTGTAGTCTTGTAAAAATTTCTAATAAAAAACTAGACAAAATTAAAGTAGTAGCAACTCTAGGACCACTTATTTGCAACTGATGATTTCCAATAAATGCAGAAATAAATGTTCCAATAATTGCTGTATAAATAGCTGCATTAATTCCATACATTTCTAAGTCGTGAAGACCTTTAAATAATAAAACTCCACAAGCTAAAGTTAAAGGCAATGCAACAAGTGAAGAGATTAGACCACCAAAGAAGTCATTTTTTAAATTCTTTGTATTCAATTCCATCTCTCTAAAACCTGAACTTCATATGTAATTTCTTTTAATCTTCTTGATAAATGTTTACAAAATTGCAACATTAATTCTTCAGCAACTAAAGGATGCTCTCTTCTAAGTTTCTCAAAATTACTTTTTGATAAAGAATAAGTACTAATATCTAAATCAGCAAGAGCTTCGACAGTATGAATCTCACTATCAAAAAATGCCATTTGACCAATAACAACACCTGCTGAATAAGTAACTCTTCTAGTTTTAGAAATTATAGATTTATTATAAAGTTCATCATCATGTTCATCCCAAATAGTTACACTTCCTTCTCTTAGAAAGAAAACTTCATTAGATAATTCACCTTCTTTATATAAGTATTCCCCTTGCTTAAAAGACTTAATGTCCAAGTATCTCATTAAAATCTTTTGTTCTGTAGAATTTAAATTTTTTGTAACATTTAACTCTTCTAAATCATAAACTTTTTTATCTAAATATATTGAGATATTAAAACTTTTTAATAATAAGTTCTCAACATTTTCAAGTGCAAAATCAGTATATTCAAACCATTTCAAACCATCTTTTCCAATTAATCCAACAGAACAGAAGGCTTGGTAAGTATCATCACCTTCTCTGATATGACTTAGACTAAAGTTTAGATTTTTATTTTCTTCAATACAAAGTTTTATTATTTCAGAACCAGTAATATCAATCTCATTAATTTTTTTAAAGTCTAAAATCACCCATTTTACTTTACCTTTTATAGAGGATATAGTATTTCTAAGGCTATCTGCCGTTCCGAAAAATATAGCTCCATCAAGTTCGATTATATTTATTAATTCACCATTGTTTTGAATACACTCTTTTGCTTGAAATGTTCTTTCTCTTTTTGAATGAAGCGCTCTTGCATCTATAATCGTATAATTTGAGTTTCTCATCATCTCATAAATGAAAAATAAAGAAGCAACAGCAAACCCAAAAACAATTGCAATTGTAATATCACTTAAAAATGCAGTTGTGAGCATTATAAAAATAATAGAAAAAGTATATACAATATCTTTTATACAATTCTTTGTATGATTCTTATTTAAGCAAATTCCACATAAGTTTTTTGCTAACTTAATACTCGGCAAGGACATAATAAGTCCAGTATAAACTAGTATTACAGATAGAATAATTTCTGGTATTAAAGGTAAATAATTGTTAAAAATAAAGATTACTAAAAATATTGTTAGCGCATTAATCAATACACTTACTTTAGTTCTAGCTCCTGCGTAATAGTTAACTAATGATCTAGCTTCAGTTCCTGCACTTGGCATTCCACCAAGAAAACCTGATAAAATATTTCCTAAAGCTTGCCCTTTTAATTCTATAGATGTATCATGACTTCTATTTTTTATCTTTCTCTCAAGTAAACTTACACTTAATAAAGAGCTCAATGAAGACATTAGTGCAATTGCAAAGGAAGTTAAAAGAAGTTCAGGTAGAAACTGAAATATATAATTATATGAAGATAAGAAACCTTCATAATTTTGTATTAAAGTGGGTACTTCCACATTAACATTTCCAAGTAGTAAATTTTCATTATTGTTAAAGAGAAAAAAGATAATCGTTGCTAAAATAGGTACAACAATAGGAAAAAGAAGAAAAGGATTAAATTTTAGTTTTTTTATCAACTCTTCTTTATTTGGTATAAAATCTCTTGAAAACATTAAAATCAAAATAAATAATGTAATGAAGATAAGAAGTAAAGTTTCACTTGTATTAGTACTATTTGAATTAAAAATAATAGGTAATTGTTTTACGATAATTATCATACCAATTGTAGTACTAATACCCATAGTAACTGAAAGTGGCAAAAACTTTATTAATTTCCCAGCTTTTAAATAAGCAAATATAAACTGTATTAGCCCAGTAATAATTACGCAAGTAAACATTAATACAATTAAAGTCATATTTACATCAATATTATCAAATTTGATTTCTTCATATACCTTGATTAAAAAATCTGATAATATTAATGTTGTAACAACAAGTGGACCTCCTATTTGCAAAGAATGATTACCAACAAATGCTGAAATAATAGCTCCAACAATTGCAGTATAAAATGCAGCATTTATTCCATATTGTTGTAAGCCATCTATTCCTTTAAATAAAAGTATTCCACACGCTAGTGCTAAAGGAAGTGCTACAAGAGCAGATATTACACCACCTACTAAATCGCCTTTTAGGTTTTGCATATTCTTTAATCTCTTTTTATTTTAATTAAAATATTATTCTTTTTATCTCTATGAACTATTTGTTTTTCATTTCTTTGAAATAATTCTTTTATAAAATCATCAGAATAAGAGCTACTTAAATTCTCTTTATTAAATGTTTTTAAATCTTGACATTCAAAAGTGCTTTTGCAAACTCTATCTTCATAGATTTTCATATCAAGTACAACAGTACCAGCAGAAAATATTTGAACTTGTGTATAGTCATCATAATTATAAATAAAACCTTTATCATAAAACTTCATTTGAGGTGTTTTTATTAGTATCGTGGCACTTGAACTTAGAGTTGGTTTTTTGCTAATACATGCTGTAAAAATAAATATTGTGATAATTGAAAGTATAAGATTTTGAATGTTTAATCCTTTTTATTTATGTACATGATATGGAATAATTTTTTCTACACATTTTTGAGAAAATTTAGAATAAATAGAAAAAAACTCATTTAAAGAGTAAACATCTTTGTCAAAATGTATATTAAAAGAAATATTATCTTTTGACTTCGCAGCAATTATCCAAAGAGCTTCTGTTACTTTTTTAAGATTATCCGGAACTACAACTTCTAATTCAAATTTATCTTTATTCTCTCGTGGAAATTCTATCTTTTTATTTTTAGTTATACTTACTTTTTGATTTAAATCTGGAAGTAGTTTATAAATTTTATCATCATATCCTAAAAAGAATATGGCAATATCTGAGTTTTCAGATGCTAGCGTTTGAATAGCCATTTTTTCATTATTATTATATATATTCTTATTTATAGTAGTTTTTAATACTAGATCTGTTTCCTTTTCTTTTATTAATACATCAGCTTTAATTTTTACATTATATTCAGGAATAGGTGCAGTATTTTTGTCTTTTTGATATTGAGTAAGAGGTAACCATTCTATCTTTTCATTTAAAATAATACCACTAGAATAACTCTTTATAAACTCAGCTGCTAAACTTCCATCTTTTACTAAAGTATTGGAACTTATACTAGTACCATTTGCTTGTTCAATTAGCAAAGACCTAGCTCTTCTTAATGCTAAATTCTTTGCTTCTTCTGCTGTTGAATTTAGAATAGCACTTGATGCTTCAACTTCAAGGTCATTTAACTGTTTTGCATCAAGGTATAAAATAATTGAAATTAAAATAATTAAATATTTCATTATATTCCTAAATTAAAATTTTAATCATTATATATACATTTAATTTAAAAATAACTATAATTTATTTCTTAGGAGAATAATAATGAAACATTTACTACTGCTTTTGATTACATTTAGTTTATATGCAAACAATACATGTAACAATTTACTTAAAAAACTTGATAATTATACAGATGAGGGGAAAAAAGTATTCAAAGTCTTAAAAGAATATAAAACCGAAGGATGTAATTTTGATTTTAATGGGGAACCCATTCTTTATGAAATTGCTCGCTTTCATCGTAATTTTCGTGATGATGTTTTTTTTGAAAAAGTTGTACATTTTATCGTAGAAAATGGTGCTGATATTAATAACCATGAGAAAGATGGTCACGAAACAATACTACATAGAATTAAATATATGGAGAATAAGAAAATTCGATATAGATTATTTAGATATCTAATTGAAAAAGGATTAGATATTGATAAAGTTAAAGAGGACCAAATCACATATGCAAGTATCTTAAGTGACTATTCTGAATATGTCTATCAAGAAGACTCAATACAAAGAGAAGAATATACACAAAATGGTTCTTACCTTGGAAGCTATAATACTGATGAATATTGGCATGATCTAGATATATTAGAATTGTTAATTAAAAATTCAAAGAATTTAGATATAAAGGCATATGCTTTAACAAAATTTCCTATATCTCCTAGTAATAATGATAAAAATTCTGTAAAGAGTAGCCAGAATATAGAGAGAATTCAAAATCTTTTTTTTAAAGAAGGATTCAATCCGAATCTAAAAGAAGAATCAGGTACAACTATATTTAGTAATTTATTCTATAAAGATATAAATAAAACTAAAGAAGGCTTTATAAAAAGGTTAATCAAGTATGGATTTGATATAAACACTCCAATATTTTACAATAAAGAAACACTCTTAACATTTATAATTAGAGAAAAGAAAAAAACATGGTTTAATTTTATAAAAAGTTTAAAAATAGATGTAAATACACAAAATAGATGGAAGCAAACAGCATTAATGCTTGCATCTAAATACAACAATGAAGAACTTTTTAATTATATATTAACACAGAGTCCAGATGTAAATATGAAAGATCATAATGGCGATTCATGTCTAATGTATGCCGTAAATAATAATAGATATTACATGACAAAAAAACTAATTGAATTAGGAGCAGATACCAAACCAATTAATAACAAAGGTTTTAATGCACTTGATATGGCTACTAATCATAACAATAAAAATATACAAAAATTAATAAAAAGTGGAGTATCTGGTAAACAAACAGGTATTGATAAACTTTTAGCTAAAAAAGCTACAACTCCTAACTATAATTCTTTTGCATTAATAATTGGAGTAAATAAATATTTAAATGAAACAGCAGTTGAATATGCAGATAATTCAGCTAAATCTTTCGCCCTTCTATCCCAAAATGTTCTTGGGATTCCTAAAGAAAACATTATTATGCTTACCAATGAAAGAGCTACAAGTGGACAGATTAAAAGTAACATTCAATTAATTAGTCAATTAGTTGAAGAGGGGAATAAATTATACTTCTTCTATGCAGGGCATGGTGTACCAGGAAAATCTGGTGAAACATACATCTTACCCTCAGATATGAAAGCTGATAATATAGAACTTGAAAGTCAACTTTCAATTAAAAATATTTATAAAACATTTGTTTCATCACCTGCGAAAGAAGTTTTAGTATTTATGGATAGTTGTTTTAGTGGAAAAGACGATTCTGGTAGTTTACTTTATAAAGGTGTTGCTCCTATTCTTAAAACAAAGAAGAATATTATTGATAAAAACAAACTATCAGTTTTTAGTGCTGGTTCATCTTCTGATTTTGCAAATCAATATGTTGATGAAGAGCAAAGATTGTTTAGTTATTACTTGATGAAAGGGATGTTAGAAGGTAAAAGTAACTCTAGTGAATTATCAAACTATATAAAAATAAATGTTAAAAGAAAGTCTCTTAGACTTGGACTAAGTTACAAACAAATACCTCAATATGAGGGAAAAGAAAATTTAATTATATATTAAGAACAAAGGAACAAAAAAGATTACCTATGAAAAAAATTAAAAATATTCTACTTATAATTCTAATTGCTTTATTTATGTCAAATTGTTCAGAACAAGCTATGACACTAGAACAAAAAAATGCATATTTAAAAAAACATGCTAAAAAATATAATGAAAATGAAGCAAAAAAACTTAATATAACTCTTGATGAACTAGAAATATATAGAGAAGAATCTAAGAAGCTAGGATTAACCCTCTATCAATATCAAGATAAGTTAAAGACAGAAGAAAGAGATAAATTACTTATGGAAACATTAAATAATATTAAATCTAATAACACAAAACAGTATACAAATATAAACCAAAATGATTTAATAAAAGAACAATATAATGCATCTATAAAATCTAAATATACATTTAAAAATAGATCTAAAAAAAGCTATGATTCTTTTGCTTTAGTTATTGGAATTAATGACTATAAACAAAATACTTCAGTTGAATTTGCAGATTTATCAGCCTTAGCATTTCAAGATTTAGCAACGCAAACTTTTGGTGTTCCTAAAGAAAATGTAATAACTTTACTAAATGATGAAGCGACATCAGGACAATTAAAATCAAAAATAGAGTTAATCAAAGAATTAGCAGATTCAAATGGTAATTTATATATCTATTTTGCAGGGCATGGTGTTCCTGGAAAAGATGGTAATACATATGTTTTACCAAATGATATGAGTGCAGATAGTATTCATTTAGAACCTAATTTACAATTAAATAAAATCTATTCAAAGTTATCTAAATCAAATGCTAAAAACGTATTTGTTTTTATGGATAGTTGTTTTAGTGGAAAAGATGATAAAGGTGAATTACTTTATAAAGGAGTTGCACCTATTCTAAAAAGAAATAAAGAAAACTCTATAAATCAGAAATTAACTATTATCACTGCTGGTGGAGCGAATGACTTTGCAAATGATTATAAAGATGAACAGCAAAGACTCTTCTCATACTACTTGATTAAAGAACTTGCTCAAGGTGAAATAGATTTAGAGAAGGTTTATGCAACTATAAAAAACAAGGTTAAAAGAACTTCTTTAATGAAGGGAATTGGATATAAACAAGTTCCTCAAATACATGGGAATAAACAAATATCTTTATATTAGAATAACGATGACTATGTACAATAAGAATTTAATAGATTAAGAGCTTAAAAGAAAAATCTATAAATATATAAACCTTTGTTTTAAAATATTTAACTATAATATCAATAAATTATAAAACAAAGGTCGTTTTTTGTTAGTTCATATTTGTTGTGCAGTCGATAGTCACTATTTTTTAGAAAGAGTTCAAGAAGAGTATCCAGATGAAACTCTAGTAGGTTTTTTTTATGACCCTAATATTCATCCTTATAGCGAGTATCGTTTAAGATACTTAGATGTAGAGTACTCATGCCAAAAGCTTGGTATTGAGCTTATTGAAGGTCCTTATAATCTAGAAGAGTGGCTTAAAAAAGTAAAAGGTATGGAGCATCTTCCTGAAAAAGGTGATAGATGTACAGTTTGTTATGATGATAGACTTGATAATACAGTTGCTAAAGCAAAAGAGTTAGGTCACGATAAATTTACTACAACTCTTCTAATCTCTCCTAAAAAATCTCAAGAAAAGCTTGATATTATAGGTCATAACTTAGAAAAACTTCATGGAATTGAGTTTATTTACAGAGATTATAAAGCTGGTAATGGTGCAGAAATTCAAGGTAAAAAAGTAAAAGAAAATCAACTTTATAGACAGAACTATTGTGGTTGTTTATTTGGATTATCAGCACAAAGAGAAGCTCAAGATAAAATAATGGATGAAATGTTTAATCCAATTTCAAATCAAATATTACCTGAATCAATTGAAGAGCGATTAGAACTTTACAAAAAGAGAAATGCTCTTGAAACAAGTGGTGAAAAGTATAAGATTGTAAAACATAGATTTTTAAACTATAGACTTTTAAGTGCCCGAGTTAAAGTAGCTAAACAAACTATTCCATCATACATTTTACCATACTCAATGATAAATAGAAACAAAACAAATGGAAGAATTGAGTATGAAAAAGATGGAATAAACTATTTAAATAGAGATGAATTAAAAATTATTTCTCTTGAAAAGTTTAATGCACTTGCAAATAGTAGCTATAAAAATGTAAAAGAATTAATCTACCTACCTCCATCATTTGATGAAGAATTACAAGTGCGTTCAAAGATTTTAAAAAGTGCTTTTAATCTAAGTTCCATCATAGTTTTAGATGAAATTATAGACGCAAAATATGAGATTGAACTAAATGCTGAAACTTACGATGACGTAAGAGAGGAAATCGTATGAAACTTTTAGTTTGTGCAATGGAGACATCTTCTAATATTCACTTAAAAGAGTTAAAAAAACATTTTAATGATGATATTGAAATGGTAGGTGTTTTTGATAAAGAACTTGGAAATCCTTTATATGATTTAACAGCACTTGCTATTATGGGAATAGTTGATGCATTAAAAAAACTAAGATTTTTCTTTAAACTTCGAGATGAATTAGTAGAACTAGCAAGTGATTGTGATAAAGTTTTATTAATGGATTCATCAGGCTTTAATTTACCTCTTGCAAAAAAACTAAAAGCAACTTATCCAAATAAAGAAATAATTTATTATATTCTACCTCAAGCTTGGGCTTGGAAGCAAGGAAGAGTTAAAAAACTAGAAGAATATTGTTCTAAACTTTGTTCAATTATTCCTTTTGAAAGTTCAATTTATAATGATAAAGAAAAAATTACTTATGTAGGTCATCCTTTGCTTGATGAAATTCATAACTTTAAAAAAGAACTAACAAAAAGTGGAAAAATTGCTTTCATGCCAGGAAGTAGAAAAACTGAAATAAAAAATCATATGCCAATTTTTAGAGAACTTGCTAAAAAAATTCCAAATAAAGAACATATCTTAATTATTCCCCAAAAATTTGACAAAGAATATATTACAAAAACTTATGGAGATATAAGTGATTTTACAATCTCAACTAAAGCGCATGAAACACTTCAAGAAGCTGAGTATGGTTTTATTTGTTCAGGAACAGCAACACTTGAAGCAGCTTTAATTGGAACTCCTTTTACACTTTCTTATATTGCAAAGAAAATTGACTATTTTATTGGTTCACGATTTGTTAAACTTTCTCATGTAGGATTAGCGAATATTTTCTTTGAAAAAATGGGAAAAGAAGAAATTCATAAAGAATTCTTACAAGAAAACGTAAGTGTAGAAAATCTTTTACATGACTATAATACTATGGATAAAAAATTATTTTTTGAAAACTCTCAAATATTGCGAGAATACTTACAAAATGGAAGTTCCAAAAATGTTGCAAGCATAATTCAAAACTAATTTTTTTTTAGATATAATATCTACCATTAATAAAAAATTTAGGATAATAAATGTTCGATATTACACAAATTCAAGAAATACTTCCTCACAGATATCCACTACTACTTGTGGATAGAATCACAGATATGGAATTAAAAAAATCAATCAAAGGTTTTAAAAATATTTCTATTTCAGAACCAGCATTTCAAGGTCACTTCCCAGGTCATCCAATTTACCCTGGTGTATTAATCTTAGAAGGTATGGCTCAAGCTGGTGGAATCTTAGCTTTAAAAAGCTCTGATTTAAGCGAAGAAGAAATGAAAAATAAAGTAATTTACTTCATGAGTATTGATAAAGCAAAATTTAGAAATCCTGTTAAACCAGGTGATAGATTAGATTACGAACTTGAAGTAATCAAAATGAAAAGTACTTTAATGATGTTAAGTGGAAAAGCCTATGTTGATGGTAAGCTAACTGCTGAAGCTGAATTTAAAGCAATGATAGTAGATAAATAAGACCTATCATGAATACTATTCATAAAACTGCAATAATTGAGCAAGGAGCAACTTTAGGTGATAATATCACTATTGGTGCTTATACAATTATTGGAAAAGATGTAAAAATTGGTGATGGAACGATTGTTGATTCTCATACAGTAATTGAAGGGAAAACAACAATTGGAGAAAATAATCATATTTTCTCACATGCAGCAATTGGAACAATACCTCAAGATTTAAAATTTAATGGTGAAGACGTAGAACTAATTATTGGAAATAACAATAAAATTAGAGAATTTACACTATTTAATCCAGGAACAATAGGTGGTGGATCAATTACTAAAATTGGTGACAACAACTTATTTATGGGTTACACTCAT
>Ga0193962_1001429_pt1 | contig 11130 bp, 9 predicted proteins | sample FB_5_MG_FD_140335 | JGI IMG/M metagenome (GOLD analysis project Ga0193962, IMG submission 140335) | Microbial mat bacterial communities from the Broadkill River, Lewes, Delaware, United States - FB_5_MG | ecosystem: Environmental > Aquatic > Freshwater > River > Microbial mats | place: USA...
GATAATTCAAAATTTATGCTAGAACCAGTTGGTAGAAATACTGCACCTGCTATTGCTTTAGCTTGTTTATCATTAGCTCCAGATGAGATAGTACTTGTAACACCAAGTGACCATCTCATCAAAAACGAACTAGAGTATCAAAAAGTACTTTTAGAAGCTAAAGACTTAGCAAGTAAAAACAACCTTGTAACATTTGGTATAACTCCAACCTCTCCTGAAACTGGGTTTGGCTATATAGAAGCAGAAAATGAAACCGTACAAACTTTTCATGAAAAACCAGATAAAGAAACAGCAATTAAGTATGTTGAAGCAGGAAATTATTATTGGAATAGTGGGATATTTATGTTTAAAGCAGGTGTATTCTTAGATGAACTTAAAAAATATTCTCCAAATATATTTGAGGCATCAAATACAGCATTTCAAAAAGCAAATAAAAGTGAAATGGTTCGTATAAAACATGAAGATATGGAGAATATACCTGAAGATAGCATTGATTATGCAGTGATGGAAAAGTCAAAAAAAGTAAAAGTTATACCTAGTGATATAAGCTGGAGCGATGTAGGAAGTTTTGATTCTCTCTCTTTTGAATTACCAAATGATGAAAACAATAATTTAATTATTGCAGAGAAAAATGTTTCTCTTATTGATGTAAAAGATTTAATAGTAGTGGATACAAATGACGCTTTACTTATTTCTAAAAAAGGTTCAAGCCAAAAAGTTAAAAAAATAGTAGAAGAGTTAAAAGAAAAGAACTTTTCTCTTACTACTGAACACTCACTAGTGCATAGACCATGGGGTACATATAGAGTACTTGAAGACACACAAGGCTACAAAATAAAAACTATAGTAGTCAAATCAGGATCTAGATTGAGCCTACAAAAACACTTTCACAGAAGTGAACACTGGATAGTTGTAAGTGGAACTGCTACAGTAACTGTAGGGGATGTTACTAAACTTATCCGTCCAAATGAATCTACATATATAAAAATGGGTGAGATACATAGACTAGAAAATCAAGGAAAAATACCAGTAGTACTCATAGAAGCACAAGTTGGTGAGTATACAGGTGAAGATGATATCGTTAGACTTGATGATGATTTCAATCGATATTAGAATTAGATGTTAGTAAAGAAAAAATTATCAAATAGTTTTCAATTTAAATCTTTAGGTCTTTTTAGTTCACTAATACTTTTGTGGCTTCTTCTTGGAGGAATATTTACCATCAATAACAGTTATCATCTTGTAGGTTTTGTTTTCTTATTTTTAGGATATTATCAACCACGATGGTCTTTATATATTCTTCTTTTTTCGCTACCATTATTTGGTGAACGACCAAGTGGTGTTCAGGTGCATTATTTAATAATTTATTCATCTTATCTACTTTTTGGAATATATTTTAATCTTATAAATAGTTCTTACCAATTAAAACAATTTTTATGTAAAATAAGAGTAAATAACATACTTTTGATGTTTATATATCTTTTTATGATAGTTTCCTTTTTATCCCTTATTGGACTTCCTTTTTTAGGGATGATTAAAAAAACTCTTACAGAAGATTCTCTCTATATATTAAAAAATATTTTGAGTGTTGGAGAAACCACTTTATTTTCTTCTGTACAATCTGTTTTACTTCTTTTTCAAGCATTTTTAATAGGTTTGTACATATATGGAGTTTCTCATAGAGATAAATATCAATGGTACAAAAATATTATATTGTCAATACTAAGTGGTCTTATTTTTTCAATTATCGTAGGACATCTTGATTTTTTTGGTTTTTATGATTTATCATGGTATAGAGTAAGTGATGGAGCAGGGGGTGGTAGATTTCATTCTTTTTTCGTAAATTCATCGTGGTATTCTCAGTATCTTGCTATTCTTTTACCTATGATTCCTATAGTTTTGCTTTTTATCAAAAATACAAAATTAGCAATAGTGATACTTATATTTTTAGTTGTTTTAGGTGAAGTTACTCTTATTCTTTCAATGCAAAGAGGTGCATGGATAACATATCCACCAACATTACTTCTTATATGGGTAAGTATTTATTATGTATTAGCACAATTAAAAGATACAAATATTACACTAAATAAATTTTTACGACAAAACTGGATAAAAATTGTAGTAACTATCCCTTTAACTGTAACCCTTTCTGTATATATTGTATATGGTATAAAAGACTATCGAAAAAATAACGGTATAAATGCATCAGATACTTTTAAAAGTGTAACAGCACGAGCAGAAAAAATTGGAAAAGGGAATGATAGATTAAATCATTGGCCACCCGCTTTGAAAATAGCACAAGAAAATCCTATTTTTGGTGGTGGTGGAGATAGCTTTGGTTGGCAGTATAAAATATACTATATAGAAGAGGGTGCAAAATTCCAAAATGATGATACAAACACTTTACAAAAAAGCCAATGGGGTACAACCCATAATCTTTACTTACAAACACTTACCGGAAAAGGAATTTTTGGTCTTTTTTTCTTATTAGGATTTATTTTTATCATTTTATATGAACTTATTAAAAAGGAGTTTCTTTCTTTAAAATCAAGGAGTCTTGAAGAGTCAGTTTTGTCTTTAGTTATTTTAGGGAGTTTATTAGCAACTGTAATATATGCAAATGTTCAAGAGATATTTTATGTTCAAAGTGTAAGTGTGATTTTTTGGGTTGTTTTATTTATGGGTGTTTCTATTGCTTTTAAACATTCAAATAAAAGAATAAGACATAAACTTCAAAAGAATTTTTATTATCTTATATATATAATGATTTTATTATTGCCTATTCACATTTTAAATATATCGTATGTACAGGACTTTATAATTTCAAAGTTTCAGTAAAGTTAAATTTGAATTAACTCAACTGCTTAAAATTAAAATTTTACTATACTTACATAATTAAATTTAAGGAACAACATTTGCAAAATACAAATCAACAGATAAATAATATACAAGAAGATGAGATAGATTTAAGAGAACTATTTCTAACTCTTTGGAAAAAGAAATTTTTTATCATTATATTTACAGGGTTAGTCACTATATTAGCAATTATTTATTCTTTGATGAAAACACCTATTTACGAAGCAAAAGCAGTTGTTGAGATAGGGAGTTATAAACATAATAATAAAGTTGAATTGCTTGCAGATGTAAACAAACTATCGCAAACACTTAATGTGCTTTATATTGATATTCGGAAAAACCAAAAAGAGAGAACTTCGTGGATTGATAAAATTGCAGTACTCAAAAAGCAAAAGAACTTTATAGAGATACATTCTTTAGGTCTTTCAAATGAACAAGCAAAAGAAGAACTGCAACAAATTATTACCTACATGAAGAGTGAACATTCAAAAATAATTAACGAAATTTTAAATCAAAAAGATATTGAGATAAAGAATATAGATAGAAATATAGAACTTTTAAAATCAAATAATCTAATCACTATTGCAGAAGATATTCATTATGTTCAAAAAGTAAAAATACCTTCGATAGTAGAAAAGATTCTAACTCAAAAACAAAAACTTAAAAATATAGAAGAGCAAATAAAAATCACACAAATTAATATATTAAAAACACAAAAAAAAGATCCTACATTGACAGCTTTGAATGTTATGGAAAAGAGAAGTTTAGAATCTGAATTGTCATCTTTGAAGATAAATGTGATTGATCTATTAGATAAAAAAGAGGTGTTAGTTTCCAAAACACTTCCTCGACTTTTAAGAGCAAAAGCAAAAATAATAGAAGTTGATCTCAAAAAACTTTTCGAGCAAAAAAATATATTAGAGCAGTCATTATTACCACACAATTATAAAAATACTGCAATCGTAGGAAACATAATGACAAATGATTATTCTATCAAGCCTAAGAAAAAGCTTATTGTAGTTGTCGCATTTGTAACAGGATTTATATTCTCTATTTTTATAGTATTTTTTATGGAATTTATAGCTGGATGTAGAAGAGAGGAAGATGAGATTTAATTAATTTGAAACAGTTGAAATATCTTATAAGATTAATTAAAAATATAGTCTTATTATTAATTAACTATCCTTTGTCTATTTTTATAAAAAAATTAACTAATTCTTTTGATAATCAAAATTATATATTAATAGTTAAGCCTGATAATTTAGGTGACTATATATTGTTTAGAAATTTTTTTCCATATATAAAAGAGTATTATAAAGAAAAAAAAATTATCTACTGTGGAAATATAGTTTGTAAAGATATTGCTGAAGAACTTGATTCAACATTTATAGATGAGTTTATTTGGTTTGATAAACATAAATTTAAAAGGAATATAGCCTATAAAATTAAAACTCTTTTAAATATAAATAAATATAGTTATGAAATAGCACTATATCCGGTATTAACAAGAGAATTTTTTGTGGGTGATATTATTATGAAATCTCTTAATGCAAATAGTAAAAATACAAGTAAAACTTTAGATTGTTATATGTTGAGATTTTTACAAAATATATCACAAAAATATATTTATGATAAAATTATTGATATTGATGAAGCGGTGATATTTGAATTTTATCGAAATAAATCTTTTGTAGAAAAGTTTTTAAACTGCAAAATCGAAATTGATAAACCTAAATTATCACTTCTTCCCTCTAATGATAAAATATCAGAGTCTAAATATGCAATCTTATTTATTGGTGGAAGTGAAGAATTTAGAAGATGGGAAACATTAAATTATATTGATGTAGCAAAGTATATAAATGATAAGTATCATTTAAAATGTTTATTTTGTGGTTTAAAAAGTGATTTAAAAAAAGATATCGAATTCTATAAGTTTGATAATTATGGTATAAATTTAATTGATAAAACAAATATAATGGAATTTACAAAATTAGTTGCAAATGCTGAACTATTAATAACAAATGATACGGTTGCACAACACATTGCTGTGTCTGTTGATACTTTTTGTATAGTGGTGTCAAATGGAAATGACTATGGAAGATTTATTCCATATCCAAAGGAGATGACTAAAAAGTATAGTGCTGTATTTCATCCAGAAATACTAAATTCTAATTATACTAGTGAGAATTTAAAAAAAAGGTATGGATATACAAGATCAAAATTGAATATAAATGACATAAGTGTTTTAGCTGTAACACAAACTATAGATAAGGTATTAGGATGATTGTAGGAGTAGATGGTACTGTTTTTGTTGATAAATTAACTGGTATTGGCAGGTATTGTTATGAGCTATTAATTGAATGGGCAAAACTATCACCAGAGAAAACTTTTTATATTTATACCCCTTTTGCTTTAAGTGTTACATTTGACAATAAAAATATAATAGTTAAAAAAGATAGTTTCTTTAGTAAAGGTAATAGATTTAATAGGGTTAAAAAACTTGTATGGATGCATTTTCTTTTACCCATATACTTAAAAAAGGATGATGTTGATATCTTTTGGAGTGGAAATGGTATTGTTCCTTTTTTTAAAACTACTAAACTAATAATAACTATACATGATTTTGTTTATAAGCTTTTTCCTGAGACTATGCATCCTATGAGTTACTATAATAGGAAGTTTTTTCAGGCAATTGCTATAAATAAGAGTGATATAATATTTTCTAATTCACAATCTACTGCAAATGAACTAAAAATTTATTATAATCGAGAAGTTGATGATGTTATAAGACCATCAATCAGTAATATCTTTAAACAAAAAGAACAAAATGAGATAAAGAATGTAATAAATAAATATCATCTTCCAGATAAGTATAATTTAATTGTAGCTACTTTTGAACCTAGAAAAAATTTGGAACTTTTTATTAGTATATATATTGATATCTTAAGTAAGAATATAGATTTAAGTCCATTAGTTTTAGTTGGAAAAAGTGGATGGAAAGACTCTAGTATCAACGAGCTTATAAAAAAAGGTATTAAGTTAAATTATATTTTAGAAACGGGATATATTGATTATGATGATTTACCATCATTATATAGTGGAGCGGATACATTCTTTATGCCATCACTTTATGAAGGCTTTGGTATACCTATACTTGAAGCTAGAAGATGTGGAACATCTGTGATATGCTCAAATGTACCTGCTATGCAAGAAGCTGGTGGAGAGAATTGTATATATCATATCCCAACAAAAGAGGGTATAGAAAATGCTCTAAATAGTCTTGCTAATAAGGAAATAAATTTTATAAATGATTATGCAAACGATTTTAAAGAAACATGGAAAACAGGCGCTTTAAAAGTTAATACCTTAGCAAATAGCTTAAAATAATATGATTAAAAGATTTATATCACTAAGTAGTTCTGAACTATTTTTGCGAGCAACTAAGTTTTTATTTTTTCTTAGCATTGCAAATTTTTATAGTGAATCTGTTATATATGAATATGGTTTTTTTACAGCATTATTTTCTATTGTATTTGTATTTAGTGATTTAGGATATCAATCTTATATCTTGAAAGAATTGTCATCTAAAAATTCTTTTTCTGAATATATTAAATATTCTAAACTTTCTATTTTTAGAGTCCTTATATTTATTTTTATATCATTATTCATTTTATTGTATTATGCTTACAGTAATAATATTTTATTCTTATATATATTTATTCTTTTTTTAGCAGATGCAATTTTTGCTATGAATTTCTCTTTTTATAGAGCAAAAAATAATAGTAAAAAAGAGACAATTGTAAAGTTTATAATAGGTATTGTCTTTATGCTTACTTCACTCTTAAGTATATTAAAATTAGATTCGCAGCTTCTTTTTTTGATACTATCTTTCAGCTATTTAATCTATGCCATTTATGATGCTTCATATTTAAGAATAAAAATTATTTTATTATTTATTAAAGACTTTAAATTAAAAAAGTATATTATGATAAGTAAAAATTCATTGTTTATTTTTTTAGGTAGTTTATTTACAATTGCTTATTTAAGAATTGATATACTTATGTTAGACTGGCTTAATATCAGTTCTGCTATATCATTATATACAATTGCTTCACGATTATTAGAACTATCTCTTGTTGTACCTGCAATGATAAGTATTTTGTTGCTTCCTAAATTAGTTAAAAACCAAACTATAAATATAAAAAAAGATTTATTATTTCAATTATTTATAGGTGTAGCAGTGATGATTTTGTTTTTATTTTTATCAAACTTTATCATATCAATACTTTTTGCAAAATATATCCAAACAATAGTTATTTTAAACATTCTACTATTTGTTATACCTTTTATGCTTATAAATAACTACGGATTTACTTTTTTTATAGCAAAAAGTATGAGTAAATATTATTTTATTATTACTATGGTTATGTTACTATTAAACTCTATTTTAAATATAATATTCATACAAAAATATGGATACATAGCAGCAGCATATACGACACTTGCTACAGAAGTGTTAGGGAGTTTTATAGTGGTTTATGTTTTGAGAAAAGGTACATTATCTAATAAAAGAGATTTAAAATAAAGGAACAAAATATGACTAAAGCAATATTCAGAGAATATGATATCCGTGGAATTTATAAAAAAGAACTCAACGAACAAACCGTAAAAAAAATAGGATATTTTTTTGCACTAGAAGTTTTAAAAAAACTACCAAATGCACAGTATATTTCTGTAGGATATGACGCTAGAACACACTCTCCTATCTTAAAAGAGTGGTTAAGTTCAGGTATACACAAAACAAATATAGAGGTTCTTGATATGGGTCTTGTGGCTACTCCTGTGAACTATTTTTCAAACTATATTCAAAATGATGGCAAAACTGTATCTGCTTCTATTATGATAACAGGTTCTCACAATCCTCCAGAGTACAATGGCTTCAAAATCACACTAGACCAAACCCCCTTTTTTGGTGAGGATATCTATGCTTTAGGTGATAAGATAATAGAAGGTGATATAGAGATAGTAGACAATACTCAAACAATAAAAATAGATACAAAAAAAGAATATATAGATTATTTAGTAGATGAGTTTAAACATTTAGATCTAAAAGATAAAAAGTTTGTTTTTGATTGTGGAAACGGAGTTGCAGGTACGGTTCTAAGAGAGATACTAGATAGACTTCATATCAATCATCATATCATCTATGAAACACCAGATGGAACATTTCCAAATCATCATCCCGATCCTAGTGATGCACACAACTTACAAGATATTCAAAAAGAACTAAACACAGGAAACTATGACCTAGGGTTTGCTTATGATGGTGATGCTGACCGTATAGCTGTATTAACACAAAAGTATAATTTCAAAGGCGATGTTTTAGCACTCTTTTTCTCAAGATTTATACCAAATCCTACAGTAATAGGGGAAGTGAAATGTAGCCAAATTATGTACGATAAGATAAATAAGTACGGCAAAGCTATCATGTACAAAACAGGACATAGTAACCTAAAAGTTAAGATAAAAGAAACAAATGCAAGCTTTGCAGCAGAAGTTTCAGGACATATTTTTTTCAATGATAGGTACTTTGGATATGATGATGCTATATATTCAACACTACGAGCTTTAGAGTTACTTCATGATGGATTTGACTATGACTTAGAATTTGAAAAACTTCCACAACTCTTTTCAACAGATGAGATAACTATAGATACAACAGAGGAAAAAAAGTTCCAAATCATAGATGAGTTAAAAATCAAGCTACAAAATCCACCAGAAAATTTTCCAAAGATAAAAGATATCATCACAGTTGATGGTGTACGAGTAGTTTTTGAAAATGGTTGGGGACTTGTCCGCGCTAGTAACACTACCCCAAAACTAGTGACAAGATTTGAGGCTATCGATAAAATAACTGCTTTAGAGTATCAGTCAAAGTTATTGGAGCTATTGGCTCTTTGATGCAAGAAAGAAGTGAACAAAGTATGAAGTATACAGTAGCAATAGTACACGACTGGTTAGTTACAAATGCAGGAGCGGAAAAGGTTTTGAGAGCTTTGGTTGATGTTTATTCTGATGCGGATATATTTTCTCTTGTAGATTTTTTGAGTGATGATGAAAGAAAAGTCGTGATAAAAGGGAAAGATACAAAGAACTCTTTTATCCAAAACTTACCATTTGCTAAAACACATTTTAGAAACTATTTACCTTTTTTTCCTAAAGCGATAGAGAGTTTGGATTTAGAAGCTTATGACTTGATCATATCTTCTTCATGGGCTGTAGCTAAGGGTATCAAAAAACACACAAATCAACTTCATATATCATATTGTCATACTCCCATACGGTATGCTTGGGATCTGTATGAAGAGTATACCTCAAATCTAACACAACCTAAAAAGTTTTTGGTGGAGAAAAGTTTAGACTATATACGAAAATGGGACTTAAACACTATTGGTAGAGTTGATTATTTTATTGCAAATTCTTATTTTGTATCAAATCGTATTCAAAAAACTTATCATAGAGATTCAAAAGTGATATATCCACCTGTAGATACCAGTGCTTTTTCTTTAAGGAAGAACAAGCAAGATTTTTATCTGACAGCATCAAGATTGGTTCCTTATAAAAAAACTAAACTTATAGTGGAAGCTTTCAATGAGATGCCTGATAAAACTTTAGTAGTCATAGGTATGGGTGAAGAGTATGAAGAGATAGTAAAAATTGCAAAACCAAATATCAAAGTGATGGGTTACCAAAACGATGAAACACTTATATCATATATGCAAAATGCACAAGCATTTGTTTATGCAGCCATAGAAGACTTTGGTATAGTTCCTATAGAAGCTATGAGTTGTGGTACACCTGTCATTGCTCTAAATATTGGTGGGACAGCAGAAACAGTTGTAGATGGAGTAAATGGTGTCCATTTTCAAGAACAAACACAAGCAGATATTTGTAGTGCGGTAGAAAGGTTTGAAACTTTAGTTTTTGATCATGAAGCTATCTCAAATGATGCACAATCATATTGTACAAATCGTTTCAAAGATGAAATATATGAGTATGTAAATAGTAAGCTTTTTAATGCTTAGCCAAAATATCTTTTTAACAATTATTCTTGTATAATTTATCTATGGCGAAATTAGATAGAGTTAAAGAATTTATAAATTATTTAAAGGTATTGTTAGTTTTTTTATTGGCTACAAGTATAGGTTTAATAGGTTGGTTAGTTACTAATTATAACACAGCAGAAGTTATTTTAGTTTATGCTGATATATGTTTAATATTATTAATATTTATCATAGTAATTCTTTTAAATAAAAAAATTATAAAAGATATAAAATCATTGGAGGATTTATAATGGAATATATTATTATAGGAGTAGTGTTAGCTTTTGTTGGAACTATAGTATATATTGTGAATGATGTGATTGTTTCACATTAAATCTCATATACTTTTGGGCTCTGCCAAAGTTCCTCGATTGAAAAATAATATTTGGATAAATACTCTTTTTGATGTCAAAGATGAAATATATGAGTATGTAAATAGTAAGCTTTTCTAGTTATTTTTAATACTTAGCCAAAATATAGTATCATTGCTTTTATGAATAAATATATATCAAAAATCATCATCATCTCTGTAGACTTATTTTCTCTTATGACAATTTTTTACATCGCACTTTTTCTAAGGACTTCTTTGAGTAGTTTTGGACTACCTAAGTTTGATACTATTATGTTAGAAGAGTTTAGTTTTGTTTTCTTTACACTTTTTGCACTGTTGTACTATGAAAAGATATATGATTTTCACTATGATTTTTGGCAAGAAACACTCAAGATCCTAAAGGCATTTTTCATAGGTTTTGTTGTTGTGTTATCTATCTTGGCACTTACGAAAACGAACTTTGAGTATTCTAGAACTTTTATAGTGATATATTTTTTCTTAGGTATGATACTTCTTCCAATCCTTAAAAGACTCAACAAAAAGATTCTTTATAGTTTTGATTATTTTAGAAAAAAGATTTTGATTATTGGGGAAGAAGAGCAGGTAAATATTTTTAAAAAAGAGTTTGAACAAAACTGGTATTTAGGTCAAAAATCTGTTACACAAAACTATAGTTGTGTTATCATCACTCCACAAAATATGGAAGTAAACAAACTAAACGAAACCATCACACACTATTTGCACTCTACAAAAGAGCTTTTTGTAGAGTGCAAATAGTGTGTGATGGTTTCGTTTAGTTTGTTTACTTCCATATTTTGTGGAGTGATGATAACACAACTA
>Ga0193962_1001436_pt1 | contig 11105 bp, 11 predicted proteins | sample FB_5_MG_FD_140335 | JGI IMG/M metagenome (GOLD analysis project Ga0193962, IMG submission 140335) | Microbial mat bacterial communities from the Broadkill River, Lewes, Delaware, United States - FB_5_MG | ecosystem: Environmental > Aquatic > Freshwater > River > Microbial mats | place: USA...
CCCACAAAGGGAGAGACATAGGTTGCACCGGCTTTGGCCGCCATAAGCGCCTGGAGCGCTGAAAACACCAGGGTCACATTGGTCTTAATGCCTTCGGCTGATAGTGTTTTAACCGCTTTAAGTCCCTCCACGGTCATGGGAATTTTCACGGCAATATTATCGGCAATTTTTACAAGTTCACGGGCTTCGGATACCATCCCCTCATACTCAAGGCTGATCACTTCTGCGGATACGGGACCATCAACAATGTTGCAGATCTGTGCAATGATATCTTTAAACTCACCATCTTCTTTGGCAATCAGGGACGGATTGGTGGTCACACCATCCACCATGCCCATATCATTGGCATCCTTGATTTGTTCAATATTAGCTGTATCAATAAAAAATTTCACGGGTCTCCTCCTTAGCCAGTGCAATTACGGCCTGGCTTTCATCTGTTTTAATTTGTTCGAACAGTTCACCCACGGTCAGACCGCTTACCGGGTGAACCAGATTCTTATCTATGTCGCAAAGGGGTTTTAATACAAAGGCGCGTTCATGCATTCTGGGATGGGGAAGCACAAGCGTCGCTGTGCGCATCACCCTTTGACCGTAAAAAATAATATCCAGATCAATCCTGCGCGGACCAAATCTGAAGGGTTTGCCGTCCCGGTCCTGCTCTCTTTCAATGGCTTGCAGCACCTCTAAAAGCTGCTCTGGAGAATAAGCCGTGCTAATCTTAATGGCTGCATTCACAAACCAATCCTGATCCGTATAATTCTGGGGTGCTGTCTTATAAAATTTTGACAGCGCCTCTATAAAAACACCTTCTGTTATCCCAAGACGCCTGAGGGCCAGGCCAATGTTGGCAAGCTTATTTCCCACATTGGCACCGATACTTAAAAATACAGGTGTCAGGGATAAGGAATCAGGGCAATTCAATATAAAGGGTGTCCGATACCTTACTTTTTATGTTGCCCTGCCCCAGAGTCTGGATCCTGAAATAATAATGAAGATCCTGGTCAAGGGTGTACACAAAGCTTTTCCGGGGCATGGGAACCACGCCCCGGGATTTGAACCTAAACGGACATCCTTGGCAACCATCCAGGGGTTTGGTGGCCATAAACACCTCAAATCCTTCCACCCTCGGCCCTTGTTCCTGATTTTGCAAAGATGCACAGGTCCACGTAAGGGTCAAATCACGACCCTTGAGCGTATATTTCAGGCCGGTTGGGGCAGCAGGGAGATCACCGTCCTTGGTCGGGGGCACAGGCGGTCCTTTTTTACCGCATCCCGTTGCCATAAAAAGTATGCCTGCGCCCAATAAGGCAAAAAAAAGACATAATAATGCACGCTGAAATATCCGGTTCAAATGCCAAACTCCTTTTTTGCCGCATCCACGGCCGCAGATACATTGTCAAATCCGGTTCCACCATAGGAGTTACGCCGGGCCACCATGGCATCCAGACTGATGAAATCATAAATATCCTTTTCAATAAGATCACTGAAAGAACGCATCTCTTCAAGACTTAAATCGTCCAGTTCCTTACCCTGCCCCATAGCAAAATTTACGGCCTTGCCGGCAATACCATGGGCCGTTCTAAAGGCAACACCCTTGTTGACCAGGTAATCGGCAAAATCCGTTGCATTTAAAAACCCTGTCATGCAGGCAGTGCGCATCCGGTCCTTATGTACATCAATATGAGCAAACATGCGGGTATACACATCAAGGCATATCTTTAAGGTATCAACGGTATCAAACAATGGTTCCTTGTCTTCCTGCATGTCCTTGTTATAGGCCATGGGCAACGATTTCATAGTGGTTAAAATGGCCATTAGATTGCCCACCACACGCCCTGTTTTTCCCCTGACAAGTTCACACGCATCCGGATTTTTCTTCTGGGGCATAATGGACGAGCCTGTGGTAAAGGCATCGGAAATGGTGATAAAGGCAAATTCCGATGTGGACCATAAAATCAGTTCCTCGGACAGCCGGGACAAATGAATCATGCAGATAGACGCATGGGAAATGAATTCCATAATAAAATCACGATCAGACACAGCGTCCATGGAGTTTTCCGATACCCGGGAAAAGCCCAGGACCTGGCAGGTATATTCCCGGTCAATGGGAAAGGTGGTACCGGCCAGGGCAGCGGAGCCAAGGGGCATCACATCCAGGCGCTCCAGGGAATCCCCCAGACGGGCCATATCCCGCTTGAACATCTGGCAATATGCCAGCATGTGATGGGCAAACAATACGGGCTGGGCCCGTTGCATATGGGTATATCCGGGCATCACTGTTTTTTTGTTGGCATCGGCAAGGGTCACCAAAGCGGCCTGGAAGTCCTTGAGCATCTGGATAAGGTTTAAGGTTTCTTCCTTAAGATAAATGCGCACATCCAGCGCCACCTGGTCATTACGGCTTCTGCCCGTATGAAGTTTCTTGGCCACGGCCCCGCAGACATCGCCTAAATTTTCCTCCACATGCATGTGGATATCTTCCAGGGCGGCGGTGAATTCCATCTCATTGTTATCAATCCGGGTCTTTACCGTATCCAGGCCCTTAACCAGAGTTTCGGCATCTTCTGATGAGATAATCCCCTGTTTTTCCATCATTTCAAGGTGGGCCTGGCTGCCTTTTATGTCGCTCTCATAGAGACGTTTATCCACGTCTATGGAGGCGTTAAAAGACTCCATCAATTTATCCGTGGATTCGACAAACCGGCCGCCCCATAATTTTTCACTCATTATTTTTTATTCCTATGTAATTCTTCTTCTTTCAGCCTAAAATCAAGCACTCCAGTATGGCTTTATGCATATGCCGCTTATTTTCAGCCTGATCCCAGAACGCCGCATTGTGTGCTTCAAGGACAGATTCAGAGATCTCCTCTCCCCTGTGGGCAGGCAGGCAGTGAAGCACCAGACAATCGTCCTTGGCGCCTTTGAGCAGTTCCTCATTGACCTGAAATCCCTCGAACACCTTAAGCCGGCCTTCAAGTTTGTCTTCCTCCCCCATGCTGGCCCACACGTCGGTATACACAACATCGGCATCTTTAACAGCCTCTTGGGGGTCATTGGTGAACACAATATTTTTCTTTGTGTCCGCTCCGGATGCGGTAATGATATCAGGTTTGATATGGTGGCTGTCCGGACAGGCCACGATCAGATCCAACCCTAGCACGACCGCGGCATTGATCCATGAATTGGCAACGTTATTACCATCTCCGATCCAGGCAATTTTGACATTTTCATACCCGCCTTTATGTTCAATCACGGTCATGATGTCACTTAAAATCTGGCATGGATGAAAGGCATCCGTCAGGGCGTTAATCACCGGAATCGTAGAACTTTGGGCAAATTCTTCCACCAATTCGTGGTCAAAGGTTCTCATGGCCAGACAGTCAATATACCGGGATAAAACCCGGGCCGTATCCTTTGCCGGCTCATTTCTGGATATCTGGGTATCCTGGGTGCTCATATATATGGAGTGTCCGCCCAGCTGAATCATGGCCGTTTCAAATGCAATGCGGGTCCGGGTAGATTTCTTATCAAAAATAAGGCCCAGGGTTTTGCCGGCCAGAAGGGAATCAAAAATACCTTTTTTATGACGCGCCTTCAAACTTAAAGCCCTTTCAAACAGAGTTGTAAAATCCTGGGGTTCAAGGTCTAATAAACACAGTAAATCCTTCTTCAATGGTCTTCTCCTGCAAGCAGGCTGTCCAATACGGCAACCAGCTGATTAATTTCGGCGGTCCCTATAATCAAGGGCGGTGCAAATCTAAGAATTTTATCTTGAATTGCATTAATAATAAAGCCTTTTTTAAAGCACTCAGACATATACTCCGAGGCTGTTTTCCCCTTGGAAACATCAAGTTCCATACCGATAAGCAACCCTTTGCCCCTGACATCCACCACTTTTTTATGCTTTTCTTTTAAAACATTGAGTTGCGCCAGAAAATAGGCGCTTTTTTCACGGACGGAAGCCAGAAACCCCTCTTCTGAGATCAACCGAACCACCTCAAGGGCTGCGGCGGTGGCGATGGGAGTGCCGCCAAAGGTGGTGGCGTGGCTGCCGATGTCAAACCCTTGGGCAGCCGCTTCGGTGGCCAGCATGGCGCCGATGGGAACCCCATTGGCCAGCGCCTTGGCAAGGGTCATGATGTCAGGTGCCACATCATAGGATTCATGGGCGAACAATGTTCCGCAACGGCCCATGCCGGTCTGGATTTCATCAAAAATCAGCAGGGTGCCGGTATCCGTGCAAAGCTGCCTTACAGCTTTTATATATTCGGGATCACAAGGGATAACCCCGCCCTCCCCCTGCACAGGCTCCATCATTACCGCACACACCGTGTCATCAAGAGCATTTTTCAGTGCTTCGATATCATTGAAAGGCACATGGACAAATCCATCCAGCAGGGGATAAAAACCCTTTTTAATTTTGTCCTGGCCCGTGGCGGACAGTGTTGCCATGGTCCGTCCGTGAAAGCTTTGCTGCATGGTCACAATCTTGAACCTGTCGGTCTCCCCCTTTGCCTGGAAAGACCGCCGGGCAAGCTTGATGGCAGCCTCGTTGGCTTCGGCCCCCGAATTGGCAAAAAACACGCGGTCTGCAAAGGATTTTTCCGTCAAAAGCTTTGCAAGTTCGGCCTGGGGCCTTGTGTAAAACAGATTGGACACATGCACCAGAGTGGCTGCCTGGGCAGCAATGGCTGCAGTGAGATCCGGATGGCAATGCCCCAAGTTGCATACGGCAATGCCGGCCAGAAAATCGGTATATTCATTGCCCTGATCGTCATAAAGTTTGGTACCCCGTCCTTTGACAAATGGCCTACCCTGGCGCGAATAGGTCTGAAACACATGATCCTGGGTAAGTTCAATGCTCATTTTATATTTCCTTTATCAGAAAGTCTGTGTAACCTGCACAGATCTTTCAACTTTTGTTGTGGGTTGAGTCTGGGTGTCGATAGATCCGCTCAGCCCATGACTGTTATATTTAAATGTCGCCCGCAAATAACTGTGTGCCGATACCAGAGTCCGTAAATAGCTCAAGCAGAACAGCATGGGCAATTTTCCCGTTAATGATATGGGCTTTTTTAACCCCGGCGTTCAAGGCGGAAAGTCCGCATTCCACCTTTGGAATCATGCCCCCTGAAATCCAGTTATCCCTTATCATCTCCCGGGCTTTCGGTTCATTCACTGATGAGATAAGTGCCTTGTCACGATCCAGCACCCCGTCCACATCCGTGACAAGGATCAGGCGCTCGGCATTCAGGGCACTGGCGATCCTTGCCGCCACCACATCGGCATTAATATTATAGGTTTCGCCTTTGCTGCCCACTCCCACCGGCGCAATAATGGGAATGAACCCCTGGGCGCTGAGCGTGTGAATGATTTCAGGATTGACACGGGACACATCTCCCACCATGCCCGGATCAATAATCTCAGGCGGTTTACTTTCATCTTCCTGGTGATAAATGGTCATTTTTTCGGCCAGGATCAATCCGGCATCCTTACCCGAAAGCCCAACGGCCCGGCCGCCTTCCAGGTTGATCCGGGATACGACATCCTTGTTTACCTTGCCGCCTAATACCATTTCCACCACATCCATGGTGGCATCGTCCGTGTATCGCATGCCCTTGATAAAGGTGGAGGTGATTCCCATGGTTTTGAGCACCTCATTAATCTGGGGACCGCCGCCATGGACCACCACCGGATTGACCCCGATGGTTTTAAGTAGGCTGATGTCCTTGGAGAAATTGGTTTTCAGATCCTCATCCACCATGGCATGTCCGCCATACTTAATCACCACGGTTTTTCCGGAAAATTTCTGGATATACGGCAAGGCCTCTATCAATATATCTGCAACAGTATTTTTCATAGGATATACCTGCTTAAATCTTGGTTTCTGGCAATATCTGACAACTGTTTTTCAACAAAATCAGAATCAATGGTGATGGTGGTCTCCTCGACATCCGGGGCATCAAATAAAATTTCTTCAAGTAAGCGCTCCATGAGTGTATGCAGCCGCCTGGCACCAATATTTTCCGTGGAGGCATTCACCTCAACGGCAATCTGGGCAATTTTTTCCACAGCGCCCTGGGTAAAACTTAACTGAACCCCTTCGGTGCGCAGCAAAGCAATATATTGCAGCACCAGGGCATTTTTAGGCTCGGTGAGAATACGGGCAAATTCCGATGCGCCCAACGAGGAAAGCTCCACCCTAATGGGAAACCGACCCTGCAATTCCGGGATGAGGTCCGAAGGTTTGGCCACATGAAAGGCACCCGATGCAATAAACAGAATATGATCTGTTTTAACGGTACCGTGTTTAGTGGGCACGGAACTGCCTTCCACAATGGGCAAAAGATCCCTTTGCACCCCCTCCTTGGACACTTCCGGTCCATGGCTCTTGCCTTTGCCCGCAATCTTGTCGATCTCATCAATGAAAATAATGCCGGACTGCTCCACCAGGGAAACGGCATCGTTTTTCACCGCTTCCATATCCACCAGATGGGCCGCCTCCTCCTGGGCAATCAGGGCAAGGGCATCTTTGACCTTTACATTACGGCTCTTGGTATTTTTAGGCATGAAATTACCAAGCATGTCCTTCATATTGATCCCCATCTCTTCCATGCCGGTATTTGAAAAAATCTCCACCATGGGCAAGTTTTTTTCCTGGACATCAATATCTATTTTACGGTCGTCAAGCTTGCCGTCATCAAGCATTCTGCCAAGCTTTTCCCGGGTATGCTCCGAAGGCTTTTCATCAGGCGTTTTGGAATTATCATCCCCGGTATCAAACCCAAATGCCGGGCTGCTTTTTTGGGAGGGCAGAAGAATATCAAGCACCCGCGCCCGGGCGATCTTTACCGCCTTTTCCCGGACTGCCTCCTGCTGACGGCCTTTGAGCATGTTTACGGTAAGTTCCACCAGGTCCCGGATCATGGATTCCACGTCCCGGCCCACATACCCCACCTCGGTGAATTTGGATGCCTCCACCTTGTAAAAAGGGGAATCCGTTAAATTGGCAAGACGGCGGGCAATCTCGGTTTTACCAACCCCTGTGGGACCGATGAGGATGATATTCTTAGGTGCAATCTCATCCTGGAGGTCCGGTTCCAGCTGACATCGTCGCCATCGGTTTCTCAAAGCCACAGCCACTGATTTTTTGGCATCATTCTGGCCGATAATATACTTATCCAGTTCCGTTACAATCTGATGGGGTTTTAAATCCTTCATTCAATTATTTCCAATCGTTTCAATGGTTACATGGTGATTGGTGTATATACAGATATCTGCGGCAATTTTCATGGCTTTTTCCACAATCTGCACCGGTGCAAGATCCGTATTCTCAATGAGAGCCGCGGCTGCAGCCTGGGCTGCGGTGCTGCCGGACCCAATGCTGATGACACCTTCATCCGGTTCAATCACATCCCCGTTACCCGATAGAAGATACAGGTTTTCTTCATCCGCTGCAATCATCATAGCCTCAAGACGGCGAAGATATTTGTCCGTGCGCCACTCCCTGGCAAGTTCCACACAGGCCCGGGTTAAACTGCCGCTGTACTGATCCAATTTTTCCTCAAGTTTTTCAGCCAGGGTCAGGGCATCGGCTGTGGCGCCGGCAAACCCTGTAATAATTCGATCGTTATAAATCCGCCTGACCTTGCGGGCTTTATGTTTTGTTACAACATGGCCTAACGTCACCTGGCCATCACCGGCAACCACTACCATATTTCCGGTTCTAACGGCAAGAATTGTGGTGCCGTGAAATTGTTGATGATCCATATAATATCCATTTCTCCTGATTCTGTTCGCCGGTAAAATGAAGCCAACAGTCTGGTTTTTTTATTTGATGTTATAAAATGCTTACCGTCGGGGGTGGGCTTTGTCGTACACAGCCATCAGGCGATCCATGCTCACATGGGTATACACCTGGGTGGTGGACAGGCTGACATGACCTAGAATCTCCTGAATACCCCGAAGATCTGCGCCGGAATCCAGCATATGAGTGGCAAAGGTATGCCGCAGGGTGTGGGGTGATATTTTTAAGCCTAAACCGCATTCCATGACCACCTTATCAAGAATACGCCGAATGGAGCGCCTACCAAGCCTTCCAAAATCTTTATTTAAAAATACGGCAGAAAAATTTTCCTTGAGATCGGCCCGGTAGGTTTGAATGGCATCAAGGGCACGCCTGCCCACGGGCATGATACGCGCCTTGTTTCCCTTGCCTAGAACCCGAGCCAGCCCAGCATTAAAATCGATATCCTGAATATTTAGCATGTGCAGCTCGCCGATTCGCATACCTGTGGAATAAAAGGTTTCAAACATGGCAAGATTGCGCCGCTCCATCCAGGTATCATTTTTCATGGTGTCCAACAAGCTAAAGATATCATCAATCCCCATGGCCTTGGGAAGGGTTTTCTCAAGTTTTGGAAAGGGGATGGTATCCGCAGGATTCAACATGATCAGCCCGGACCTTACCAGGTAATCAAAAAAAGATTTTAAGGCGGACAGTCGCCTCGAAAGGGTTTTTTTACTTTTTTTCAAGGCGGTCTGGGCTGCAAGATATCTGCGCACGATCATCTTGTCCACCTGTTGGACCCTTTTTTCAAAGGCCTGTTGCCAATTTTCATCCGTGCAGCCGCAGATCTCCATATAAAAAAGAATAAAGCTTTTTATATCCGTAAAATAGGCCCGAAGCGTATGGGCGGAATACCCTTTTTCAGCCTCCAGGGTAATCAGATAGTCATCAAGAATCATGGCGGTCCAGTCCTGTACAGGCCATGACCTGTTTGAGATCGTCCCAGGCCTGGCGCTTCAGGACAGGCGTTTTCACAAGTGCCGAAGGGTGGTGAGTAGCCATGACCGGCACCCCGTGGTATTGGAAAAAATCCCCCCGAATTTTTTCCAGGGGATCATCCGTGCCCTTGATCATCCGACAGGCCTTTTCACCTAATGCCACCACGACACTCGGCTTGTGCGCTAATATATGCCGGGTAAGCAACGTATTATCCGCAGCATTGCAGATATACACATCTGAAGGTACAAGATGCATGGCTGAAAGCATCTTTACCAAGAGGCTGCCGGGCGTCCCCTCAAAAAAAGAGCCCTCACTGTCCACCAAAACGATGCGCGCATCGTCAGGCCCCTGGGCAGCAAAGGGCGGCGGCGGCCATGAAGGCGTTCCCCATGTATCAAGGATATGAAACGCGTCCTGCCCCAGGGTCATGGACGAGTTCCCCAAACTTTTCTGAAATTTCAGAAACCGGCTTAACGCATTGAGTGCCTGGACAACCCCATGACCGCAGTCTGAATGTTGGACAGGCTGACCGTTAGAATTATCCACGAGCTTAAGAAACCGCCTGGACAACAGCGTCCAGAATGGCGTGGGCCACCTTCTCCTTTGTCATCAAAGGCAGATCCGTGACGTGGCCGTCCCGGGTGAACAGTTTGACTTTATTGGTGTCCGCTTTGAAACCGGAACCGCTTTTGCCCACAATGTTGGCTGCGATCATGTCCAGCTGTTTTTTTTCCATCTTGCCCTTCGCATAGGTTTCAAGATCACGGGTCTCCGCAGCAAAGCCGACCAGGTACTGGTCTTTTCTCTTTTTGAGCCCGATGGCTTTTAAAATATCCCTATTCTGGGTCAGTTCAAGGGTCATATGATCCTGCTCCCCTGTCTTTTTGATTTTATGGCCCTGGACCGAAACAGGTTTAAAATCACCCACAGCCGCCACTTTAATAATGATATCGGCCTGATCCAGGTGATCAAGCATAGCATCATACATCTGGTCGCAGGACCCCACAGGCACGCATGTCACGTCCACAGGCGCATCAAGACCGACAGGTCCGGACACAAGGATAACGTTAGCCCCTCTTTTTTCCGCAGCCCCGGCAATGGCATACCCCATTTTACCCGAGGAGTGGTTGCTGATAAATCGCACCGGATCAATGGGCTCAACCGTGGGCCCGGCAGAAACCAAAACGGTTTTTCCTTTAAGATCATTCTTATAAAAAAACGAACAGGCCCGGTCAAAAATAAACCAGGGCTCAGGCAGGCGCCCGGCACCTGTGGTTTTACAGGCAAGCGCCCCTGAATCCGGGTCCAGAATGTGAATGCCTGTTTCTTCCAGCAGGTCCAAATTTTTCTGCACCCGTATGTTCTGGTACATATTTGTATTCATGGACGGACAGATCAAAACAGGGCAGGTCATGGCCAGCATTGTGGTGGTCAAGGCGTCGTCGGCAATGCCGTGGGCCAGCTTGCCGATGCAGTTGGCCGTGGCAGGTGCGATGACGGCAAGATCCGACTTGGACGCCACTTCAATGTGGGAAACCTCGGAGCCGGGTCCTTCCCACAAATCCACCAGTACCGGATTTTCCGAGAGGAACTCAAAGGTGGCGGGCCCCACAAACCGGGTAGCGGCACTGGTCATGGACACCACCACGTCGGCCCCGGCCTTTTTAAAAAGCCGAAGCAATTCAACGCATTTATACGCGGCAATTCCGCCGGTCACCCCTAAAAAAATGTGTTTACCATTCAATGTCATCAAAAAGTCCTATCGTTTATGGGCGTTTCAGATACGCCACCCACGCCGCCCAAGGTCGGGGCTATTCCTATCTCAACATAGGTATAAATCGATTCTTCACGGATTGTAATCACAGCACACCGGGTGGCCTTCTGGAATACCATAATGGTGGTGTCCGGGGCTTTAATCCTGGAAAGGACCTCCCAGTTATCCTTTTCCATGTTGATGGAAAAAAAGTTATATAGAGAATTGGGCTCCACCCGCCCCTTAAGGGTGAGAATGCCGGATCTGAATCCGGGTGTTGAAACCACGACCGAACGGTCTCTTATAATTGTCAATTCTTCGGGCACCAGCACATCCTCAAAATCATGGTAAATGGCAAGGGGCTTCTCTTCACCCTGCGCCTGGGGGGATTGAACCGGTTCAGACGCTGACGCCCCCTTAAAAAGCCCGCACCCTGAAACAAAAAGACAGGCTGTAAAGATCAAACAAAGTAAAAATACGGAGGCCGGATAATGACGAATCTTCAATTTAATTTTCTCCAGATTATTCGTTACTACAAATACTATTTCTTCTAAAACGAATCCC
>Ga0193962_1001438_pt1 | contig 11097 bp, 15 predicted proteins | sample FB_5_MG_FD_140335 | JGI IMG/M metagenome (GOLD analysis project Ga0193962, IMG submission 140335) | Microbial mat bacterial communities from the Broadkill River, Lewes, Delaware, United States - FB_5_MG | ecosystem: Environmental > Aquatic > Freshwater > River > Microbial mats | place: USA...
CCACTAAAGTCATCAATTGTTTGAGATAAATATTGCGTAATATTTTCAATATCATTAATAGTTTGCTTTACTATTTTTTCATTTAATGTCCCTTTTTTTTCTTCTAAATACAAGTGTAGTGCAATAGAATTAATTTGAGATAACGGTTGTCTCCATTGATGTGAAATCATGTTCAATAATTCACCTATAACAGTCATTTTAGATTGTTGGTATATGATCTCATTTTTTTGTCTATTTTCATTTTCAGTTTTTTCAATTGTATTTTTATAATTTCTAAAAATTTTTTTGATTTCTTTTGATAGAAAAATAAGTATAATAATTAAAACCAATGTGATACTTACTGTTATGATTATCATCTCTAAAAGATGTTTTTGTTGTGTTTTATGAAGCTGTGCTATTTTATTGTTTATTTCAGTTTCTATATAACTAGGATGAAAGCCGTAGCCAATAGCCCAATCCCATTTTTCAAAATATTTTATATATGATATTTTTTCACTTGAGATATTATTTTCTTCCGATATGCACATATATGAAATATAGCCTTCACCATTTTTAGCTTTATGTCTAATCTTATCTATGACACTTGATCCATTTGAATTTGTATGAATATATTTATTTTCTTCAAGTATACATTTTTTTAAATTGATCAAAAAATCACCCTCTTGATCAATAATAAAAACATATCCATCTTGGTCATATTTTATTTCTTTTAAAAGAGATAAAGTGTATTTTTTAATCTCATCACTAGAAGAATTTTTAAGTTTTTTATGATAATTATATTGTGATTGAATAATATTATGAACTTTTAGAGCTTCTTTTTTAATCACTTTTTTATTTAAATCAATATAATTTTTTTTAGTATCTAATGCTTCTTTTTGTACTTGATCATTATGATAACTTATAATAATTAGAATTATAATTAATGAAAATAAAATAAATATAATTACCGGAACTAAACTAATATTCCGTAAAAGTGCCGATTCATTGTTTTTTTGCATATAAAGAGTATATCACTAATTCGATAAATAGATATTTAAATGGAGGAGCCACTCTCTTTCAAATAAATAAACACAAACACTTTAAATAAAGTATTTATAAAAAATAAAATATATCTTACGACCCAAATTACGACCCAATTTTTTAATCTCTTAACTAAGTTTCTTTTTGTTAATCTAATGAATTATAATACAATCTAACTTATACCATCAACTTCACTCTTTCTCTTCCTTTTAAAGTTGTACATCCATATTTAGACTTTATCTCATCCATAGATTTTTGTTTTGGATTTTTACCTTTCATCTCTCCGTAATACCACATCTTTTTTTTAGATGCCCATTTGAAATTAAGGTCTTTTAATTTTTCTTTGATTGACTTTGTGTCACCACTTAACCAAATCCACGAGCCAACAACTTCTATAGTTATATTTTCAAAGTGTAAAATTTGAGATATAATTTTCTCTAGTTCTAAATCAAACTTTGATTCATTTGAAAAATAGATCTTATGCTCTACGATATTATCATATACATTTTTTAATATTTTAAACTCCTCTTCACTTCCTCCCACATCTGGGTGGAGTTTTCGAGCTAATAGTTTAAATATCTTTTTTGCTTCATTTAAACCTGTAACACCTTCAAACTCTTTTTTGATCTCTACTTTTATTTTCATCTTATCGCCCTTTTTTATCTTGATAATTTTTTAAAAACTTTAGTCGTATATCTTCTACTAATTTACTTTGTTCTAAACCGAATAAATCTTTTCTCAGATCTTCCTCTAACTTATGTAAATATTTCAAATAATTAATCGCACTTTGTTTTGTCATAATGTCCACCTTTTTTTCTTTTAAGATTTGCCTTTTTGAAGATCCTGAGGGTTTTCAACAAACCCTTTTTTGAATGAATCTAATCAAAAATCTTCATCATATGGCTTTGCCTCTTCGTTAGTCCTTCGTGCTTTCGGAGCGTAATTAAAATATTTTTTCTTGGTTCATACTTAAATCTCTGATTTCTGTATGAAGTAAGAAACAAATATTTTATAATGAAGTGTAGAAATGTTCGATGGACTGATGAAAGGCATTCTAGCCATGATGAAAGATTTTTTAGATTTGATTCAAAAAAGCCATTGCGTAGCAATAACTGGGTGGGGAAATGAAGTGAAGTATAAAAAAGCTTTGTGTTTCTTGGCTTGTGATTTGGTCTAACTTTTTACAAAGGAACGACTGAAAAGTTAGGGTGAATCTCAAGGTAAGAATAAACACAGCTTTCTTTATACTACACGGAATGGTGGGGATACCCTATTTAGGGGACGGGAGGGGTGACTCTCCCCTTTTAGGGGATTAAGGGGTGATTGATATGTTTACACTGCAAATAGAGTAAGAATAATATAATCTTGCTTACACTGCCAACAGCTGATGAATGATAGCTACAGCTTCCAATATGTAGTGAGGAGTTTTGGAAACTTTCTCTTTCCAAATCTCACTAAATAGAGTTGAATTAATATAAGTATTGCGTGAGTTTGGAAAGGCAAGCTTCCAAATAGCCGCAACGGTACGGAGCCCCAAAGTTTGCGGATTTTGCGGAGTAAATAAAACTCACTTTAAATCATTAATCATTTCTAATAAATCATATATTTTTATTTTATTTTTAATATTAATATATAATTTTTTTTGAGTTATGCTTATATTTTCATTAATTAGATAGTTAAAATATTTTATACAATAAAGATAATCTTTGAAAACATTTCTTTGTATTCTTTTTTGTTCATCATTATAGTTTTTCGATTCCCTATATATCTCTTCATTTTTATTTTCACAGTATTCTATTAATTGTTCTATTTGATAAATTTCTAGTTTTTTCATATCTGTATCAATGTTTTTATTTTTTTTTGGATAATTTATAAAATGTGTACTGTATATTTCAAAAAATTCATTTAAATTAAAAGTATTAAATACATTATCTTTATTTTTTCTATAATTTTTATAATTTAATTTGGATAAGCATTTTTTACATATATCTAGTTCTGCATTTATTTCTATTTCTTTTCTTTCTTTTGCACTAAATCCCTTTATATCAAACTTTCCACTTACACTATTGGTTACAAAATATCTATCAAATTTATTTTCATATTTCATTCTTTCTATTGCACCACAATCAGATACATGATATTTATGTCCTTTTGATGAATCAAATATTACTTTATCAATTTGTTGTTGATCTGGTATAAATAATAAAACTTGCCTACCCTCATAGCTAAGTAATCCATCTATAATTTCCAAATCTATAGGATTAATCTCTATACCTGTAGTAGCTAAAATTTTATCTATATCCAAATCAGTAAACTTTGTTTTTTCAATTTTAAAATCAACCAGTCCTGCACCCATTCTTTCAACAGATTCAATTAAAGATGAAAAGTCTACATTTAACTTCATCTATTTTTGTTCCAGTATCTTTCTTATTTGTATCTCTGAATTTGTAATCACTCTAAAACTTACTCTTCTTGATGCTTCAGCATCTTCTTTATTATCTTTTTTTATTATTTTAGATGATGAGAATCCTACAGCTGCTATATGTTGTTTTATCCATTTTTTATGAGAATTAACATCTTTTAAATTATATACATATTTTAGTACAGCTCGTGTTCTATCTTGCGATAATTTCATATTATAAAAATACCCACCACTAGAACTTGTATGCCCCTCTATTCTTACCTCATCAATTGAATCTTTGAATTTTAATATCTGATTTAAATATCTAGGGAAAAAATCTTGTAATATTTCTTTATATTCATCTTTCATTTTTGATTCATTATTTCCAAATAAGGTATCAGGTGATTTAAAAATGAAAGTTAAATTTTCTTTATTTAATTCAGCTTTCCACTTTTCTAAATCTTTACTAAACTCTTGATTTAATGCTTCATAAATTGCAACTTGATTTTCTTGATATGCAATAGCAACATCTTTTATCATATTTTTTTCTATTACAGCTTCTCTCATAAGGGCAATAGATATAAATAAAAATACCATCATCAAACCAGCCATCAAATCTGATACTGATAACCAATGATCTTCTGTATTATGTAAAGATTGTTTCTTTAGGCTCATATCTATTCTTTCATCTCAACAATTTTTTTCATCTCTGACACTAGTTTTTGATAATCATTAGTAAATTGATTTGAAATTCTTGTTAATGCTTTACCCATCGCATTCATAACATTTTCTATTTCATGACCTGCTTGTTCATCTATTATTTTAATCTGATTTGAGATTGATTCGCCTGTTTTTTCTGTTGTTTGTTTTATAGTATTATCAAGTGAGTCAAATACTTGTTTTGTATGTTTTATTTGTTCGTTTGATACACTTTCTAAATCTTTTTGAAGATTTTTAGTTAAATCTAGTAAGTTGTCTTGAATTTTTTTAGTTGATTCATTCAGATTATCATTCGATTCTTTTATATTTTTTGTTACACTAGTATTATTTTTTGTTATCTCATTTGCTAGTGTTTCACCCATTTCTTTAAAGTCGTTTGATACATCTTTACTATTTTTAGATAAGTTTTCAACCATCTCTTTTATTTGTTTATTTATATCTGATACTACATTTTCTAACTCATCTTTTATGTCAGTACTAGATTTTGATATTATACTTGATGATTGTACTAAAGCATGATTTGTCATATTTGTATTTTCTATAAATTCATCTGCACTTTTAGCTATAGAGTTTGTTATCTTATCTGTACTACTACTTACTCCACCTATTAACTCTTCTGATGCTTTTGTGATACCATTTATAGTAGCATCAATTTGATTTCTTATTTCAGGTACAGCTTCAACTGCTCTATCTCTTATATCTTTAAATGCTTCAAGATGTCTATGTAACTCTTCAACTTGAACTTGGTTTGTAGTGATTACCTCTTCTAAGTGATTCATAGATTCAGGTATAGATTTACTATGTATACTTATTGATTCGATTGATTTTTCCATAACACCCATAGAATTAACACTGCTATCAAATTGATTTTTCATATCACCCAATTGTTCTTTATAATTCTCTTGCCATATAAGAAGACTACCCACTGCATTATTGAGCTGTTTGAAATTTTCACCAAATTGTTCACTTAGTTTGTTATTAAAGTCTTTCATCACATTGTTCAATGCTTCTATTACTTGCTCTGTTGCTGATTTTGATAACATATCTGCAAAGTCTTGTAGTTTTATCCATAATTTATCACTAAATTTTAAAAATGATTCTTGCTGATTTGAGATTTTATTTTCTATATTTGATAAATTTGTATTTATCTTTGTTATTGGTTCGCTAAATTGTTCGATTGTCTTATGTAATACTTTATGATTATCAGTTAAATCTGATCTCATCAACTTTATTTGTCCTACTAAACTAGAATCATCATCGTTACTTAGTGTTTTTTGTAGTTTTATTAGATTGTCATTTTGTGAGTTCATAATATTATATAAATCACTTATTCCCATATCTTCTTTATTTTCTATTTTATCTTTTTTAATACTTATAATACTCTTTAGTATAATAGAAAATAATATACCTGCAAGACTAGTGATAAATGCAACTTTTAAACCATTTAATAAAAGTTCTATTGAACCATCAATATCTTTTACATTAAAATCCAAAAGCCCTATTACTATACCTGTAAATGTTCCAAGTATACCTAACGAAGCAAGTAAGTTAGGAGCATTATGGGTAAATTTTCGATATATATCCTTCTTAACAAATGCACATGATACTGCAAATAAAATCACTAAAGCAATCAGAAAACCATCTGTTACTAAATCCGTTGAAAACTCTTTTAAACTAGCTTCTATTATACTTGAAAACATTGTTGTCCTTATTTGTATTATATTACATTTTCTACTTATCTAATGATATAAGTATTTCTACCATTTAAATTTAAATAGATTAAATATTTATCTATGATGATATGACTCCAGTGTAATTCTTCTCCATAATTTTCATAGCCAACTTCATATGATTTATCGCTATCCCAATCCATCCCATAAATAATATAGTTATTATTGCAACATTTTTGAAAATATTCAGTTACCGTTGTATTGAGTTCATCTTGTATTTTGTTTTTTTCTTCATTATTTAATTCTGGTATATCTCCAATTAGTGATTTAATTAGAAATGATTCTACTGTTTTATAATCATTAGGCTTCTCAATTTTTTTTGTCCAAAATATTTGATTTAACTCACCAAGGATAACGCCATACCTTAGTCCATTATTGTCAAATAAACTCATCCAATCTCTCTCATAATTTACTTGCAATTTATAATTCGTATTTGGTATTTTAATTATTTCGTCAAAATTAAGTTTATAGCCTTTTTCATTATTTTTATAATATTGAAAATCTTCCTTGAAAAATAACAATTCATCTTTTAAATTATTAATATCTAATGAAAATATTAAATGTTTGCAAAATCTTCTAGGATCATTATAATTATATGAACTTCTTTTTATAGTCCAATCTTTACAATTACATGATTGTTCTAGTAAGTTAGAATTGTATATAATAATACTTTCCTCAATTGTATTGCTAGATTCTATTTGAGGTATTCGGTATTCATCTATACTATTCATTTCCTTGTTTTTGTAACTGTTTGATATACCAGATAATGTTTGTAAATGATATTCTAATTTGTCATTGTCATTCCAGTTGTTCATACTTTTCCTTTTATAAAAGATAAATTATTTAATCATAATATAACATTGTCACAAATCTTATCACAGTTTTAATAGCAACTACTCACACCAATCCTTAACCTTAGTGCCACCATCATACTTGACTGCTAAATTATTATGAATAAGTATAGCACCTAAACTCTTACCATCTGCATATACATCTGCAACAATTCTAAAATATTTACCTCTTTGTAGATTTCGTAGTTCTATAGTCTTTGCACCTCTTAGAGTTGATACAGTAAGTTGTTTTGCTTTTCGTGCTAGTAGTTTTTCTTTTGTACATTTTGTTCTTATTTCAGGTGTATCTATACCATTTACCCTAATAGCCATTTTTTGACCTATGATACTAGGGTATGAGTTGATATTTACTCGAAATGTATCTCCATCATAGATAGATACAATTTTATCTATGATTATATTTGGATAGGTTTGTTTTGCAAACAAGCTTATTGATAAAACTATTATTATCGGTATAATATTCATTCATTAATTTATCTATCGTCTAGGAGCTACACATCTAACGAGAGCTGGATTATCTCCTCCATATGTTGTTGCTGCTGTTGAAAAAACAAACTGATTACTTATATTATTAGTCCAATACCATTCCCTTAAATTAAGGTGATTAAACTTATAAGGTGAGTTTTTACTAAAAGGTGGTCGTATTTGCTTAAATTCACTTAAAGTTGGTAATCTCCAATCAGAATAAGATTTATATGTTAAATTTGCACAGTACGCTTTTGCTTCATCAAATTTCATTAATTTGATTTCATTAATCAAGCTATCTTGCCATATTAAATCGCCATACTCAAAAGCTGATTTCAAATCCTTTTTTTGAGATCTTTTTTTGATTTTTTCTAACTCAATTTTTTCTTTCTGTTTTGCTTTCTTAATTTCTTGTTGTAACTCATTTTCTTTTACCCAATATTTATAAGTAGATTCACCTGGGTGAGGTGATTGTATTTGTATGTACTTTCCATCTTTATCTATCCTATTCCAGTTTGCAGGACTGTATATGTTATTACAATGATTATCAAATTTAAATTTCGTTGATACATTTTCTCTATCTAACTTTTGTATGTCTGATTTATATTTACATCCTGTTATGCCTGCATATAACGAAATATTAATCATTACTGTTACAAGTAGTACTCTTATCATGTTTTCTCCTTTATCTTAATCTAATATATTAGATTGTCTAAAAAAGTATAACCTAATAAACTTAACAATCTAATATATTAGGGTTTATTAAGTTGAAAGATATTGAAACATTAACAGAGAATTATTCTGAACAATTACACAAAACTATTGGTAAAAATGTTAAAAAAATTAGAACTGAAAAAGGTTTATCTCAACTCAAGCTAGCTTATGCACTAGGGTATAAATCAGTATCTCCAATATCGAGTGCAGAAATTTATTATAACAATATCCATTTCAACATTGAACACCTTTACAAAATAGCCTATGTTCTCGATGTAGATATCACAGAATTTTTCAAAGATATAAAAACAAAAAAAGACTAAACCCTAAGACTTAATCTCTTTTAATACCTCATCAAAAATATCATCAAAATACTTATTTAGTGTTATATACGATATACCAGTTTTTTTAGTTACTTGGTATTTTGTAGGTTTTGTTTTTGCGTGGATCAGTTCTTTTATAACTGTTTTTATCTCATCTTTTTTTCTGCTTGTTTTTATAGCTCTTGCTTTTACAAGTATATCACTTGGTACTATTTTTAACTGTTTAATATTCTCTAATTCTTTATACACAGTAGCATTTCTACTTTTTACTATAGCTTTTATTTTAAAAAACAGTTCATCATCTATATCTATAACCATAAATATCCTTTTTGTATCTTTTTATTTGTAAATTGTCGTTGTTGTCCTAATTCCACTATGTAACAATAGTACTATGATGCAATTTATTTATACTATAGTTCAAGTAGGAATAGGACATCATTGAAAAAACCTCAACGAGATTGAGTTGTAAGGGCTATGGTGACCCCTTTTAAAAACTCTTACTTTTTGGAGTACCTTTTTGATTTGTATTCTTGTATTTAACTTTTACAACTGCACTTTTAAATCTATCATCTTTAGATAATATCTCTTTTATCTTTTTTTCTACATCTTCTTTGCTCATATATTTACCTTTGCTCTATTTGTTACTTCATCTTTAAAATAATTTAGTGCTAACCATATTGATGACTCGATGTCTTTCATATTAGGTATCAATATATTAGCTTCTAGCCTCCACAATGTGCCTTTTAGATTATTCTTTTCAGCCTTGTTGTATATAACTACCTTTTTAAATAATTTAGTGATATCTTCAGTATCGTTTAAATAGTATGTGTTAGTAAGAATTTTTTGTTTTGGGATCATAAATCTTTTAAGAGTAAATTTAGTTCGTAACTCTTTCAAATTTGGTTTATATTTTATATCTTTACATACATCTACATTTGATATATTTTTTGTAATAGCAATAATACTATTTATAATATTTCTTGGTGGTGGATCTTTATGGTATTGTTTCAACCCAAAAATAACCATCACTGCTTTACAATATTTAGGTTTATCAGCTATGTTATAATAATAAATATTTAATTTATCTAATCTTTTTACGCTCGTTATCTTCATATCTTGATAAGCAACTTTAATATGTTTCATTATCTGTTGATCGTTTTTACTTACTTTTGACCATGTTCCAAGTTCATTTAATTTAGCTAATCTACTTGATGATTTATTGAACTCTATTCTAATACTATCTATATCAAAATCTTCATCTCTATTATGGTTAAACTCAGCTATAAAATCTTCTAGTTCTTTTAGTACATCTGCCATTTAATTACCTCTAAAAATTTAACACATTAAGGACTTGTGTTCTTAATGTCATTTTACACATTGATCTAAGTCTAGTATCTATCATACTACTCATGATAAATAAGTGGTTTATTTAGATAAATACTTAGACTACCTTGTAGTTAGTTGGATTGGGTGTTTTTTTCTAACTTAACCAAAAAGTTTATTTACTTCATCTATATCAAAAACTGTTACCCTACTTGATAATTTTTTTGGAGTCAATTTTTTTTGTTTACTATATAACCATACTGTACTAATCCCAATCGAAAGATAAGCAGCCACCTCTTTTGCTCTTAAATATTTTTGTTTCATTTTATGTCCTTAGACACAATTAGCTAACTGTGATTTTGTTGAATTTGTTTAAACATAATAGAATTATCTCATTTTAGGATATTGACAAAACTACTCAAATCCAAATTAAAGAAAATGGGTAGTTTTGTTACTATAAATCTCTTTAAATATCATCTTTAAATTTCTTTATTGTAGTGTAATAAAATTTCATATTTTATTTTAAATGGATAGCAAGATTGAGCTTCTAAAAAAAGAATATCAGTATTAATGTAGTATCATCTTAAAAATAAAAAGGAAACAAAATGATTGAAATATTAGTAGCGATATTAGATTACTTAAAAATTGATTTAAAAGATTGTACTCGAGTGGATGAAAATTGTATAAAAAAATTAATAGCAAACAAGATTAAAGGAGATCATGAAGAAAAAGAATTAGAAGAAATAGGAGAAAAATTAGAAAAAGCAAAAAAATTCACTAAAGAAGAATTACAATTATGCATAGATAAAATCAAAACCGAAATAAAAAGAATAACAACATCAGGAGAAACTAACCTCCAAATTATGAATTTCAATAGAGCCAACAAAGAAAAAGAAAGTCAACAACAAGTTACAAAATCCCCAAGTATAAAATAAAAATAATCTATTGACATCAAATAAACAATTTGATATACTTACAGCGTAACAAAGGAAGCCTTTTAGATGAACTGATTACTCATCGTGTAAAGGGAAGTTAAAAAGGGTAGGGATTTATTCCTTACCCTTTTTTTATTAGTGGGAACTTTTTAAGTTAAGCGGTGGAGCTTTTATGAAAGGCTTCCTTTGATGAGATTAATATTAATCTTCATAGTGGTTGGATTTATCCTAGTAGTACCACTTTACTAAAACTACAGAGGGAATTAATCACTCCCTCTCTTCAATTTCATAAAAAGAGATTGAATTCACTTCTCAAACTAATTCAATTCCACGACCACTGAACAAGTAAAATCCCCTACATTCATGTCTATAATCTGATATTCCTTTGTAAATTAAAAAATGAAGTTGTATATAAAATTTATTAAAAATTCAAAAGTAATATTTTTTAAATCTTTTCTGAAGCTAGTGTTTGCAAGAGGTTTTAAGCGTATGAAATGGAGGAGCCACTCGGAGTCGAACCGAGGATCAAGGATTTGCAATCCAATGCATTAGCCACTTTGCTATGGCTCCATTTTTGAAGTGCAGAATTATAGGGAAGTTAACCTTAAAATTTAA
>Ga0193962_1001439_pt1 | contig 11096 bp, 9 predicted proteins | sample FB_5_MG_FD_140335 | JGI IMG/M metagenome (GOLD analysis project Ga0193962, IMG submission 140335) | Microbial mat bacterial communities from the Broadkill River, Lewes, Delaware, United States - FB_5_MG | ecosystem: Environmental > Aquatic > Freshwater > River > Microbial mats | place: USA...
AGATGAAATGTTTGAAATCTTAACTCTTACACAAACAGGTAAATTAAATGGTCTTAAAATTTATTTAGTTGGATGTGATTATTGGAAATATCTAATAAAATTTATTAGAAAATCTTTATACAAAGAAGGGATGATAGATAAAAAAGATTTAGAGATTCTTACTTTAACTGATAATATTAAATTAATAGAAAAAGAAATCAAAGAACTAATAAAATAATTATTTTATTAGTTTAATTATTATTAATATTTATAAGTTTATATTAATATCTTTATTTAATAAATATATTACTACAATATAAATAAAAATAATTTAAATATGAGGGAAAAGTATTTTATCAAATTTAAATAATTTTTCAAAGGAATGAAATTATGAAAATAATAATACTACTAGTTTCATTAACAACTTTTCTATTTGCAAAAATAGATACAAAAGTAACTATTCAACTGAACTGGTTACATCAATTCCAATTTGCAGGTTATTATATAGCAAAAGAAAAAGGCTTTTATTCAGATGTAAATCTAGATGTACATATAAAAGAATTCAATTTTGATATAAATGTTATAGAAGAAATAAAAACAAAAAGAGCTGATTTTTCAATAGGGAGATCATCTTTATTAATTGATAAAATAAATGCAGAAGATGTAGTTGCTTTAGGAGCTATATTTCAAGAATCACCTTTGATGCTCTTGGTGAAAAAAGATTCAAATATAAATGAAGTAAAAGATTTAAAAAATAAAAAAATTATGTTTACAAAAGATACTAGCTATTCTGCTTCCATATTAGCTATGCTAAGTGCAAGTAAACTAAAAACAGGTGATTATGAAATACAAGAACATAGTTTTAATATAGATGATTTAATTTCAGGAAAAACTGATGCTATGGCATCTTATTTATCTAATGAACCGATTTTATTAAAAGAAAAAGGTATTGAATATAAAATATTTCACCCCAAAGATTATGGTTTTAATTTTTATAGCGATATTCTTTTTTCTTCTTCAAAATTTATAAAAGATAATCCAAAATTAACAAAAGATTTTTATAATGCAAGTATTAAAGGATGGGAATATGCATTTGATAACTTAGCAGAAACTGCTGAGATTATATATTCAAAATATAATACACAAAACAAAACTCTTATACAATTAATAAAAGAAGGTGAAATTTTAAAAAAATTAGCATACTCCAATAACGAAGGCTTGGGTTATTTAAATGAAAGTAAATTAAATGATATTATAAATATTTTTAGAATATTTGGATTAGGAAATAAAAATATAAATATGGATATAGATGATTTTATTTATGATGGTAATCCACATAAAATAACAAATATTAAAATATCTAAACAAGATAAAAAATATATTATATTTACCTTAATAATATTATTTATAATTTTATGTTTTGCTATATACTTTTTTTCAAAAAATAGACAAATAAAAAAACTTTTACACACAGTAATAAATTCAACAGATGATTTAATATTTTATAAAGATAATGAATTAAAATACATTGGTTGTAATAAAAGCTTTGAGAAATTTATAAATAAAAAAGAATCTGAAATTATTGGGAAAGATGACTTTGAAATATTTGAAAAAGAGTTTGCTGAACTTTTTAGAAAAAACGATCTAGCTGTTTTAAATGCAAAATCAATTTTAGTAAATAATGAATGGCTAATTATTGAATCAGAAAAAAGACTTTTTCAAACTAAAAAAATACCTTTTTCATATAAACAAGATAGCAAAAAAGGAATTTTAGGGATTAGTAGAGATATAAGTAAATTATATGAAATTCAAGAAAAACTAAAAGCACTAGCATACTACGATGAATTAACTAATATCTATAATAGAAAAGCTTACAATGAAAGAATTCAAGAAAAATTTGATTTATTCGAAAGATACCAAACTGATTTTTGTATTGCAATGTATGATATAGATGATTTTAAATTAATAAATGATACCTATGGTCATGATGTTGGAGATAAAGTTTTAAAAGAACTTACAGCAAAAATTAAATTAAATATAAGAAAAACTGATTTATTATTTAGAATAGGAGGAGAAGAGTTTATTATTATTTTTCCAAAAACATCTATTGATGAAGCATTTATAATAGCAGAAGAAATAAGAATAACTGTTTCAAATATACGTATTATAGAGAATAAATCTATTACTATAAGCATAGGAATTACTCAAAGTAAAGCTGGTGATGATTCCAAATCAATTTATGAAAGAATTGATAAATTAATGTATAAATCAAAACACAATGGAAAGAATCAAACTTCAAAAGATTGATTCTTAAATTTTTCTAATATTGGTAAATATGATATTTAGAGTTTTCTTTAGCTTTTCTCTCTTCAAGTTTTTTATAGACTTCTAAAGCTTTTTGTTTTAAATTTTCATCAATTTGTTTTGTATTATACTCTTTAATTAAAACATCTAAAACTAAAATATAAACAATACAATTAAGTTTTAAAGAGTCTTCATTTCTCATAAGTTTATCTAAATCAACAGCATAAACAGCCTCTGAAAACGTAAAAAACAAACGTTGTTTAATATCTTCAAGTCTGTATGAATATCCTAAAATAGTTAAAAAATTTTCTTCATACTCAATATGAAAATTTAATTCTTTTAAATTTTCTGCAAAAATTGATATTTGCTCTTCATGTTTACTTGCAATCTCCTGGGATTCTATTACTTTATTTTTAAAAGAATAGATAAAATTACATATTTCATTAATTAGTTCGATAACTTGTCCTTTTTCACAATTTTTACATTTTAGCTATTATATAATGTAAATATAAAAAATTCAAAATATTAATAAGGAAAATTATGAAAAAATCAATAATAGCATCAACTTTAATTCTAACTACAACATTTACATTTGCTTTTGACTTAGGTTCAATTGCAAAAAGTGTAGTTGATAATGTTACAAAAGAACAAACAACTACACAAAAGGCACCATTAGCACCTGTGGCTACAACAGCAAATACAAATTCAAATATAAGTGATTCAACAGTATCAAGTGGATTAAAAGAAGCATTAAAAACAGGTGTTAATTTTGCGGTTACTCAATTAGGTGCAAATAATGGATATTTAAATAACTCTGCTGTAAAAATTCCTTTACCTGATAATCTTGCAAAAGCAGAAACTCTTCTTAGAAGTGCAGGAGGTGATAAAATGGCTAATGATTTAATTAATTCAATGAATAATGCAGCTTCAAAAGCAGCTCCTAAAACAGCAGAGATTTTCATGAATGCAATTGATAAAATGTCTCTAACAGATGCTCAAAGTATCTTAGCAGGTGGAAATGAAGCAGCAACTAATTACTTCAAGGCAAATACAACAGAATCACTAAAAAAACTAATAGCTCCAATTGTTCAAGAGTCAATGAAAGAAAATAATGTAGCTTCATATTATGACACTATAAATAATGTATACAAATCAAGTGCAAAAGGTTTAGTTGATAATAGTGGTGTTATGGGAATGGCTAAAAACTTTGGTGTAGATTCATATATTCCAACAAGTTCAGATGAAAGCTTAGATAGTTATATCACAACAAAAGCAATTGATGGATTATTTACTATGATTGGACAAAAAGAAGCAGCGATTAGATCAAATCCAGTTGAGCAAACTACTTCTATACTAAAACAAGTGTTTGGGAAATAAACTAAGTTAAATCTTAGTTTCCCTCACTTGAGGTTCTAAAGTAACCATATATAGCATTGTTTTTTACAATACTTGTATTCAAATTTAAATCTAATCTTTTATTTTTCTCAAATTCATATTTATAATCTTTTTCAAAATTCTGTAAAAGTTTTTCATAAAGCTCAGATTTTAAATCAACTATAAAAACCTCTTTGTTTATCTCATAAATATAAATAAAATTTAATATATAAGAATTATTGATTTTATAAGTTAAAAACTCATAATGTACAAACTCTTTTTTTTCTAACAAATCCATAGATTTGATTTTTAAATCATGCTTTAATAAATTTATAAAAAAAGAAAAAGCTTGACCATTCCAAGAAGTAGAAGTATCTGTATGAATATACTCAACATATAAATCATTTGCGGTCATTGTAAATGCTTCTAAAACATAAGGATCATGCCTTGTTTTTGTTTCAATATTCGATATGGGAAATAAATAAAAATTATCAGAATCTATTTTAAACTTTAGTTCATTTTCTTCAAGACTAAAATGAGGTCTTGCTAATTTTGTTAGTGTTTTAAAAACCGATTTTAAGATATTAATTACAAATCCCATTTTAATCTTTCTTTTATAATTTTTTATTTTACTTTTTTGAAATAACTTCTGCCACTATTACATAAATGCAAATATATTATTTTATTATATTTAAATATATATTATAGTAGTATAATAGCAAATCATCATCTGGAAAAACAAATTAATGAAACAAATTCTTCTTTTTATTTTTATATTACTTATATTTACGGCCTGCGGAAAGAAATATACCCTATTTTCACAAAATCAAGATCTTGTAAAAACAATTAAATTAGATCCAAATAAAGAAATTTATAAATATAAAATCAAACCTTATGATAGAATTTCAGTTTTATTTTATGATCATCCTGATTTAAGTACAAGAAAAATCGGTGACTTCCAAGAAGATACAGTTGGAATTTTAGTAAATGCAGATGGAATAGCTTCTTTTCCTTTAATTGGAGATATTCAAATTGCTGGAATGTATGTGGAAGATTTAGAGAAAAAGATTGAAGAATTAGCTTCTGAATTTATTATTAATCCTTCAGTAAATCTAAACATTATTAATCATAGACTTTTTGTATTAGGTGAAGTTAATAATCCAGGAACAATAAAAATCACAAATACAACAATGAATCTATTTGAAGCTATTTCAAGTAGTGGTGGACTAAGAGACACTTCTGATAAAAATGAAGTTTTAATAATCAGAGGAGATCTATCTAATCCTGAATTAATGAAAGTTGATATTACTGATTTTAAAAGCTTAACAACAAGTAGTTTAATTTTACATCCTTATGATATTTTATATGTTAATCCAAATAAAGCTAAAAACTTCAATACAAATATAAATGAACTATTACCATTTATACAATTAATTGAATCAGCAACAAGTTCTGGTGTTAACACTAAAACTTTAAATTAAAGGAAGAAAATTGAATAAAATTAGTACATACTACAAAGATTTAATAAAGAAACATTTTTTAACTTTTTTAATATCTTTTCTATTTATTTTTTCTTTAGTTCTATTGTATGCATATTTTGCAAATAAAGTTTATCAAGCAGATGGAAGTATCGAAGTTGTAAAATATAAAGAAAATACAAATTTATCAAATAATCCTCTTCAAATTGCTACAAAACAAAGTACTCCTGAGGATGAAGCAGAAATATTAAAATCTAATTTATTAGTAAATAAAACAATAAAAGAATTGGGCTTAAATATTGAATATTATGATTTCTATAAAAATAAAAATCATAGTATTGAAAAAGAAGAATTTCCATTAATTATCACTACTTTTATTGTTAAAGACTCTTTAATAAATGGTAAAAATATTCAAATCAATCAAATTGATAATGATAGCTATAAGTTAACAATTAATACATCAAGTCTAATAGGAAAAATCAAAGGTTCAAGAATATTAAATTTTAGTGAAACTTTTAAGTATGGAAAAACATATACTAATGATTTATTTACAATACAAATTGATAAAAAAGAAAAGGCGAGTAAATAAATGAAGTATATTTTAATATTAGTTTTAATTTTCCAATTCTCTTTTGCCAATGAACAATTAACAAGAAAAATAATAGTTTCTTCTTTTAATAGTCAAAAAGATGCAGATTTTGCTTTAGATATTTTTGAAGAAAATAAAAGTGCAAAATTTAAAGAACTAGAAGAAAATCTTAAATTTGAAGTAATTGCAAGAAAATCAGATAAATTTTATGTAATTTCTATTGAAGCTTTTAAAGATTATTCACAAGCAAAATTAATTTTAGATGAGATTTTAGATAATCACCCAGATGCTTACATAAATAAATATACTCCAAGAAGTGATTCTAAGCAAAAAGAAACACCAAAAAAAGAAGAAAACACACAAAATATTCAAACAATTACAACAAGAGAATTATTTGAAAAAGTAGAAGATAAAAAAGAAAAAGAGATAGTTCAAAATAATGTTCAAGAAAATAAAATTCTAAAAATCGAAACTCCTAAAGATGAAGAAAAAATAGAAAATCATAATCTTAATATCAACAATGATATGGAAATGGATAATAGAAATTACTCTTTTATTCATCATTCAGATGATTCAGTTTTATTTAATGTGAAAAGAAATTTATCTGTTTATCCATTAATTAAAAACTCTTCAATCATCAAAATTGAATACAAAGACTCAACAGCTACAAGATCTAGTGATTTTGTTAACCAACTTATGAAAGAGTACTTAGCTCAAAATGTTGAAGAGAATTCAAAACAACTAAAAGAAACTATTGAATTTATTGAAGTTCAATTAGAAAAAGAGAAAAAAGAGTTAGCCTTAGCAGAGAGAGAACTAGAACTTTTCAGAAGTGAAAACTTATTATTTAATATTGACAAAAAAGTTGAGCAAATAAATAAACAAAAAGATGAATTACAAAATGAATTACTAACAATAGAAAGAAAGAAGAAAATATTTGATGCAATGAGAAATTCTTTAGTAAAAGGAGAAACTGTTAGTTCTTCTGCATTAAATGATTTACCAATTTTTGATACTATTGCTCTTTTAAACAAAGAAAGAAGTACTCAACAAGAATTAGCAACAAAATATACACCTTCACATAAATCAATGATTACAATAAGTAATAAAATAAAAACTTTAGAAAATGATATTATTACAAATATAAAAAATATTGACACTTCTTTTATGGAAACAAAAAAAGGTTTGGAATCACAAATAAACGATTTAAATGAAGAGATATTATTATTGCCTAAATTAGCTATGACTTTAGCTACATTAGAAAGAAAATTTAATTTAAAAGAAGCCATTTATAAAGATTTACTTTTAAAATATAATGACACATCTTCAAAATATATATCTTCAAAAAGAATAAATAGAATTATCGATTTTGCACAAAAACCAGAAACACCAATTAAACCTAGAATGAGTATGATTTTAATTATTGGATTTATGGTTTCTTTACTTTTTGCTTTTATGATTGTATTAATCAAAGAGTTCTTTGATAAATATATAAAAAGACCTAGTGATTTAACAAGCTTAACAAAAACACCTTATTATGGTTATATACCATTTGTAAAGAGTAAGAATTATAATAAACTATTTATATTAGATGATTTAGCATCAAATGAAAGTGAATCATTAAGAAGAATAAGAAGTAGTTTAGATTTAACAGTAAAAAAAGATAGCTCAAGAATAGTTTTAATAACTTCTACAGTATCAAATGAAGGTAAAAGTACATTTATTTCAAACCTTGCATTAATGTTTGCTCTATCAAATAAAAAGACTATTCTTTTAGGTTTAGATTTACGTATTCCACAATTACATACAAAATTTGATATTAAAAATACAAATGGAATGAGTGAATTACTTTCTGGAAATATTGAATTAAATGACGCAATTCAAACAATTAAAGTAAAAGATTATACTACTAGCTTAGATGTAATCACATCAGGTGCCATTCCAATTAATCCTGCTGAATTAATTGAAAATGGTGCTATTGATGAAATTCTTTTTGAATTACGTAAAAAATATGATTATATTTTAATTGACTCTACACCTGTTGCCTTGGTTCCTGATGCAATACCATTATTAACAAAAGTAGATACAACACTATTTGTATTTAAATCTGAATATTCTAAAAAAGAGTATGTTAAAAATGCCGATGAATTAATTAAAAAATTCAATTTAAAAAGTGTTGGGTTTATACTTACTTCTGTTAAAAAGAAATATTTTGAAGAGTTAAAATATGATAAGAACTATAATCTGTTCGCAACTAAAAATAAATATTAGTATTAAATATGTCAATATTAAATAAACTATTTTCAAATTCTATGATATACATAATAAGTCTTTTGTTTAATAAAGGACTTAGCTTTGTATTACTTCCTGTATTAACTTTTTATCTTTCAAAAGAGGATTATGGAGTATTAGGTTTCGTAACTGCTATGTCAACAATAGCATCAATATATATTGGTTTTTTTCCCTCGGTATTTTTATTGTCAAAATATGCACAATATGGTAAAGAAAGAATTAGTGAATATATCCATCATATATTATTATTAACAATTTCAACTTTCTTCCTTGTTTTATTAATACTATTTGGATTAAAAGATTTTATATTACCAGAAGCTATTGTGAAAAAAAACCTAATCATAGTTGTTATTACTTGTTATGCTTTATTTACAGTATTTTTTAATTTTCTAGATACACTATTTCAAGTAGAAAAAAATGCAATAAAATTTGCAATACTACAAACAGTTCAATCAGTAGGTGCTTTAGGATTGGCTTTAATATTAATTATAGAGTTTTCATATGGATGGAAAGGTAAATACTATGCTGAATTAGCTATTTTGTTTTTTATATTTTTATTTACTATTTATTATATAATAAAAAATAAATATTATAAATTTAATACGAATTTCAAAAAATTAAAAGAGGTTACATTTTTCTTATTTCCTATTACATTTACAGTATTAGGTCTTTATATTATGGGTACTATTGATAGAATTTTTGTTGCAGATATGATCGGCTTAGAAGCTGCAGGTATTTACAATGTAGCTATTATTATGGCTGTAATTATCAATATGGTTTATGATTCAATAATAAAAGCATTTAATCCAATTTTATATGAGAGTTATTCAGATAGGAGTGGACAATCAAGAAAAAAAATTGTTAAAATCATTTATGCTTATTCTTTAATTTGTGTTATTGTCTTGGCTGGATATATTTTCTTTTTACCATATGTATTTCATCTAATGATTAATGATAAGTTTTCTGAAGCATTAGAATTAATTCCTGTTTTAGCCTTAGGATTTACCTTTGAAGGACTAAGAAAAGGTTTAGAATCACAATTGGTATTTAATAATAAGGTTAAGTCATTAGCTGTAATAACCTTAATAGCCAGCTTAACAAATATAGTACTAAACTACTTCTTAATCAAAATATATGGTATTCAAGGAGCTGCTTATGCAACTGCCATCGCATTTTTTGTTTTATATATTTTAACCTTTATACTTTTTAGTAAAAACAATAACTTACCATGGTTACTAAAAAATAAAAAAGAATCAATTTAGATCTTTTAAATAAGTTTCTAGATTCTTTTTTGTTAAAACTTTACCAAAGTCTTTTGGCAAATTAGATTCATCTTTAGCCATAATTTTATTAATAATAAGATTTGAATATTCAGGATAAATATGATGATAATCCATAAAATATTTTGAATAGTTTATTGTTATACTATTGTAATCCATAAAATTTATTATTTTATCAAAACTATTAACACTAATACTTATCCATTTTTTATAATCATCATATAGATTTAACTCTTTTAATTTATCTAAATAAACTTTTGATGTGGGTGTTGTATAAATAATAAATTTTGAATTTGGATTATCTTTTTTTAGTTTTTCAAATATTTGCCCTAAGTTCTCATTAAATTCATACTCTTTTATATTTCCTATAAAATCTTCAACTTTAGTATTTTCAACTATTTTAAGAACCTCATTTTCATCAATTTTTGTAGTATATGCAATATTATGTCTATCGTATGATCTTCCAGCATAATTATGTCTAATAGCTCTTTTAAGATTTTCAAGTGAAACTTTTAAAGAATCAATACTAAAGAGTAATTTATACCTATATGCAAAAGAGTTTATATGTTCAAATATATCATCAGGATTCATATTTTCTTCAACATTTTTATTACTACCAAAAAAATCAAGTCCGATAATTATATATTCAAAATCTTTTTTATTTTGTTTTTTTGCAAATTCTATATAGCTTGAATATTCTTGGGGCATTGCTAGGGAAAAGGAATAATTAAATACTTTTATATCTTTAAACTCTTCTTGATTTAAAAAAGTAACCCTACTACTACCTAATAACAAAGCATCATAGTTTGCATCTTTAAAGTATAATAAATTACTCTTTTGTTCCCTTTCATTTGAAGCATATTGAATTGAATTAAATTTATGAGAGTGATTAAAGGTCCAAAAAGGATCCATAAAATAAACAAAACTTCCAATTAAGGATAAAAAAATGATACTTAGAAATAAAAAACTTTTTAAAAAATTACCCAAACTCATATTAATCCTAAAAATCAAAATATAAAAACTCACTCACGCGAGTTAAAAAAATTATACTTATTGAAAATAAAAGACTTAGAAAAACAACTGTTTTAAAATCTGCTTTAAAATTATTCAATAATTCAATTGAGTTTTTTGCAAGAATTGAAATTAATAAAACAAAAAATAATCCGACAATTAAAAATTTTTCTATCAAAATAGATTCTAAACCTAAGCCATTTAATCCAATTAATCCTTCTAAAACTTTTGTTGCATCATCAAAATTTTTTGCTCTAAAAAATATCCAAGTGATATTTATAAAATTAAATGTAATAATCCAAGATATTACATAATTTAATTTAATATTAAATCTTCTCCATATTCTATTACAAACTATAGCTAAAGCATGTAACAATGCCCAAAAAATAAAAGTCCACCCTGCTCCATGCCAAATACCTGCTAATAAAAATGTAATAAGAAGATTTATATATATAGAAACTTCACTTACTTTATTTCCACCTAATGGTATGTAAATATAATCTCTTAAAAATCTAGAAAGAGTCATATGCCATCTTCTCCAAAAATCTTGAACATTACTTGCTTTATATGGAGAGTTAAAGTTAACAGGTAATTTTATATTAAATAAAAGAGCAATTCCAATTGCCATATCTGAATAGCCTGAAAAGTCATAATATAACTGAAAGGTATAAGATAAAGAAGTAAGCCAGGCTTCTATAAAATTTAATTTTTCTTGAACATCAAAACCATTTGTTGCATAACTTGAAAAAGAGTCTGCAATAACAACTTTTTTAAATAATCCTATTGTAA
>Ga0193962_1001440_pt1 | contig 11096 bp, 11 predicted proteins | sample FB_5_MG_FD_140335 | JGI IMG/M metagenome (GOLD analysis project Ga0193962, IMG submission 140335) | Microbial mat bacterial communities from the Broadkill River, Lewes, Delaware, United States - FB_5_MG | ecosystem: Environmental > Aquatic > Freshwater > River > Microbial mats | place: USA...
GAATAACAGTAACATATATAGAAAATATAAAAAAAAAAAAAACAAAAATAAATATTTAAAAAAGCTATTATAGAAATACAAAAATTATTTTTGGATGAAGCAACTATCAAATATGATGATACTTATTTAGTAGTATCAAATAATAACTATACATTTTTTACAAAATTAATAAATGGAAAATTTCCTGATTATGAAAGAATAATTCCTAAAAGTTTAAAATATAATTTTGCTTTATCTAAGGCTTTATTAATAGAAGCTATTAAATTAGTTACTTCAATAGAATCAAAAATAAAAATTACATTTAATCAAGAGAGTATAATTTTTGAGTCATTAGATGATGATAGTGAATCAAAAACACAAATAGATGTAACACTCGATATTGATGATTCTTTTTATATTGCTGTAAATAGTAAATATATTTTAGATTTTTTAAGTAGTACTGCAAATGAAAATATACAAATAGGTTTTAATGAATCAAATTTACCATTTTATTTAGAAGATAGTAATTTTATAACAATAATTATGCCAATTGTATTAGATAAATAAGGATATATTATATGAGCACAGAGATTGAACAAACAGAATATGGAGCGAGTAATATTAAAGTTCTTAAAGGACTTGAAGCTGTAAGAAAAAGACCAGGTATGTATATTGGTGATACCAATACAAATGGTCTTCATCATATGGTTTACGAAGTTGTTGATAACTCTATAGATGAGGCTATGGCTGGTTTTTGTGATACTATAAATGTAACTATTACTAAAAATAACGGAATTATTGTATCTGATAATGCTAGAGGTATCCCAACAGCTATGCACGAAGGTGAAAAAATATCTGCTGCTACTGTAGCACTTACAGTCTTACATGCTGGTGGAAAGTTTGATAAAGATACTTATCAAGTTTCTGGAGGATTGCATGGGGTTGGTGTATCTGTTGTAAATGCACTTTCAAGTCAACTAAAAATGACTATTCATAGAGCTGGAGAGATACATTATCAAGAATTTTCAAAAGGTAAATATGATAAACCTTTAGAAGTAATAGGAAATACTAAAAAAACTGGTACAACTATTGAGTTTCAACCTGATGATTCTATTTTTGAAGTTACTGAGTATTCTTTTGAAATACTCTCAAAAAGATTTAGAGAAGTTGCTTATTTAAATTCATTTATTACTATTAATTTAGAAGATAAAAGAACAGGCAAAAAAGAGGTATATCATTTTGAAGGTGGACTAAAACAATTTGTTGAAGATACAAATAAATCAAAAGCGATCACTGATGCTTTGTCTTTTAGTTCTAAAGAAGATGGTGTTGAAGTGGATATTGCATTGATGTACAATGATACTTATGTAGGAAATACAAAATCATTTGTAAACAATATCAACACAATGGATGGTGGTACTCACGAAGCAGGTTTTAAAGATGGACTTACTCGAAGTATCAGAAAATATCTCAAAGAAAATGCTAATGCACGAGATAAAGATGCAAAACTTGATGGAAATGATGTGCGAGAAGGTTTGGTTTCAGTTGTAAGTGTTAGAGTTCCTGAACCACAATTTGAGGGACAAACTAAAAGTAAGCTAGGGAGCTCGTATGTAAAACCTATTTGTCAAAAGCTTACTTATGAAGCATTAAATAAATATTTTGAAGAAAACCCAGTACAAGCAAAACTAGTAATGGAAAAAGCTTTAATGGCAGCAAGAGGTAGAGAAGCTGCAAAAAAAGCTAGAGAGCTTACAAGAAAAACTGATAATATGTCTGTAGGAACACTTCCAGGTAAACTTGCAAACTGTCAAACAAAAGATCCTGAAATAGCAGAACTTTATCTTGTGGAAGGGGATTCTGCTGGAGGATCTGCAAAACAAGGTAGAGATAGAGTATATCAAGCTATTTTACCACTAAAAGGTAAGATTTTAAATGTTGAAAAAGCTCGACTTGATAAAATTTTAAAATCTGAAGAGATCAAAAATATGATCACTGCGATGGGTTGTGGAATTGGTGAAGATTTTAACGAAGAAAAAGTACGATATCATAAAGTTATCATAATGACGGATGCTGATGTTGATGGTAGCCATATTCAAACGCTACTATTAACATTTTTCTTTCGATTTTTACGACCTATTATCGATAAGGGATATTTATATATTGCTCAGCCTCCTTTATATCTTTATAGAAAAGGAAAGAATGAGACATATCTAAAAGATAACAATGCATTGAGTAATTTCTTGATCGAAAATGGTTTAGGAAACTTTACATTTGAAGGTATGGGATTTAATGATCTTTTTGATATGTTTAAAATCGTTTCTGCGTATAGGGGAATGCTTGAAAATCTTGAAAAAAGATACTCGCTTGTTGATGTAATTAAGTTTATTATTGAAAATGATTCACTCGTTGGTCTTGAAAATGATAAATTATATGTAGAGATTGAAAAATATCTTACTTCAAATGGATTTAATATTTTAAATAAAAATGTTGATGAAGAGTGCATTCATCTATTTGTTCAAACAAAAGAGGGATTAGAGGAGCTTATTATTGATGATGAATTGTTTTCTAGTCCATATTTTGCTGAAGCTACATTTTTATATAAAAAAATCTTAGATAGAGATACTTCGATTTTTGAAGGTAGAGATATGATAGAGTATCTTGAAGAGATTGAAGAGAGTGCTAAAAAAGGTGCTTATATTCAACGATACAAAGGTCTAGGAGAGATGAATCCAGAGCAACTTTGGGAAACTACTATGATACCTGAGAATAGAAGACTTTTAAAAGTTACTGTTGAAGATGCTGAAGTTGCTAGTGAAACATTTACACTGTTTATGGGTGATGAAGTGGAACCTCGAAGAAAATATATAGAAGATCATGCTAAAGATGTAGAACATCTTGATGTGTAATAGTTAAAATAGATTTTTTGATATTTATTATAAAGGCAAAGGTTTTACCTTTGCCTTTTTTTATGAAAAGTATTTTATAACAATTTCTGCTACTGGATCCCATAATTTTACTCTATCATTATTTTGTTGAAATAATTTTGCGTGATTTTTTTTTGATATTCCTTTTAAAAGATTATAGTTTGTTAAAAATATTTTTGCATCGTTTATATTACAATGTTTTTCTAAAGTAATTATATTTACACAATGATTATTATTGTTAGATAAATCCATAAAAGCTTTTAATATTTTGTAATTATATTGGCTTTTTTTATTTAGCCATAACGGTATTTTTCTTTTAACTTTTTCTATTTCATTTTGAATTATTTCTTCATCATTTTGTTTTATATTGTTTTTTTGAGGATTTAATTTATCTATTTCTTTCTGAAGATATTTTATATTTGACATAATACTCAACAGTTTATCTTCTAATACATGATTTTCTATGAGTATACTTTCTTTATAAGCAATTTTTGTATCATCTAATAATGTATGAATTGTTTCTTTCATTTTTATCCTTTTAAAATTTTAAATTATATTATAAGTAACTTACTTAGATATAAGTTACTTATAAGTCTTTATAAGAATAATTTTGGGCATAAAAAAGAGGATTGTTTTATAAACAATCCCCTTTAAAAAGATTTATATTTTATGCTTCTTTCATAGTTTCTGCAATCATAAATGCTAATTCTAAAGCTTGATCAGCATTAAGTCGAGGATCACATTGTGTATGATATCTACTTGTAAGATCTTTTGTAGTGATGTTACTACTTCTACTTCCTGTACATTCTGTTACATCTTGTCCTGTCATTTCTAAGTGTATTCCACCAGCAATAGATCCTTGAGTTTTATGGATCTGAAAAAATTGTTTTACTTCATTTAGAATGTTATCAAAATCTCTTGTTTTATAACCATTATTTGCTTTTTCAACATTTCCGTGCATCGGATCACTTGACCATACTACTTTTTTACCCTCACGCTCAACTTTTTCAAGGAGTTTTGGAAAATGATCTGTAATTTTATTTGCCCCCATTCGTACAATTAAGTTTAGTCTTCCTGCTTCATTTTCTGGATTAAGCGCATCTATAAGTTTAATAAGTTCATCTTCTTTCATTGTTGGTCCGACTTTACACCCAATTGGATTTTTAATTCCCCTAAAGTATTCTATATGAGCTTCATCTAAACCACGAGTTCTATCCCCTATCCAAAGCATATGAGCACTACAATCATACCAATCACCTGTAAGACTATCTTTTCTTGTAAGTGCTTCTTCATAGTTGAGTAATAAAGCTTCATGTGATGTAAAAAGTGTCGTTTGGTGTAATGCTGGAGTATTTTGTGATGTTATCCCACATGCTTCCATAAATTTTAAACTTTCACTAATCTTTGATGCTAATTCTTCATATTTTTCACCTAATGTATGATCTTTCATATAGTTAAGGTTCCAAGAATGCACTTTATTTAAATCAGCCATTCCACCTCTTGCAAATGCTCGTAAAAGATTTAAAGTCGCTGCACTTTGATTGTATGCTTTTAGAAGTTTTTTTGGATTTGGTGTTCTTGATTTGATATCTGTTGCAATATCATTTATTATATCACCTCTATAACTTGGATATTCAACTCCATCTATAGTTTCAAAATCACTTGATCTAGGTTTTGCAAATTGACCTGCTATTCTTCCTACTTTGACGACAGGTTTTCCACCACTAAAAGTCATCACAACTGCCATTTGCATCATCACCTGAAAGAGTGATTTTATGTTGTTTGCATTAAATGACTTGAAACTTTCAGCACAATCTCCACCTTGCAATAAAAATGCTTTTCCATGTGCGACATCTGCTAGTTGTGACTTTAACTGTCTAGCTTCTTCTGCAAATATTAAGGGTGGATATGAAGATAACTCTTTTTCAACTTTTTTAACCTTTTTTAAATCTTCGTAAATCGGTTGTTGTTTGATCGGGAAATCTCTCCAGCTATTTGGTGTCCAAATTGTACTCATCATTATATCCTTCTTATATTTTGACTTTTTTTAATAACTCTTCAAATGAGTCTTTAAAAGCATTTAATCCATCTTTGAGGAGTTGTTTTGATACTTGGTCGATATCGATATTTTTTTTCTTTAAATATTCAAAATATTTATCACACTCATCTTCTGTAATGATTGTTGAAGGCATTTTACTACCTTCTTCTTTCCATGCATTTATTGTATTTAATGGTGCAGTATTGATAGTATTTTTATAAATTAGATTATCAATATAGTAGCTAGGGCTGAGTTCATCATCTTTTACACCAGTACTTGCAAAAAGTGTTCTAATATTTAAATTTTTAAATTTTTCTATTTCATGATAGCATTTAATAGCATTCATCGTACCAACTTTTGTGGGATCTAAATCTTTATTTTTTAAAATATCATGAAGTGCACGATCAAATCTACTTACAAATATAGAGATGACAGCTTTTGTATCTTTCCCACTTTTTGTGATCCCTTTATCTAAAGCATCAGCGCATTTTATAGATTGTTCTTGAGAAAAAATAAGCGTAGCATTTACATTAATACCCATAGAAGTTAAAATTTCCATCGCTTCATATCCAGCTTGGGTTGCTGGTACTTTTATCATAAGATTATTATAACCAATTTGTTTATGGAGTCTTATACCCTCTTCTACTGTTGATTCTGCATCATCACAAAGTGTTGGATCAACCTCCAAAGATATAAATCCATCATTTGCATTTTTTTCATTGAGAGGTTTGAGTAGTGCTGCTGCTCTTTTGATATCTGATATCGCTAACTCTTCATATATTTTTTTTGGCTCATTTGCCTGAAGCATTGTCATTTGTTGACTATAGGCATCTGAGGATGTAATGGATTGTTCAAAAATTGCTGGGTTACTAGTAGCACCGTGAATTATTTTATCCTGAATCAAAGCTTGAAAACCATCTTCTAAAAATTCTCTTTCAATAAAGTCACACCATATTGAATAATTTATCTCTTCTTTTAAGTTCATATTATTTGAATCCTATTTTATTTTTGTACATAGTAGGTCTTTTTCTACATTTCTTTTAAAATCTTTTAAAACAAAACCTTTACATGTTTCGTTTGTAGTTAAATTTGTAAAACTAATTGTATATTTAAACCCTTTTACATTGATATCATCTCTGATAAACTGATGATTTGCATAGACTTTTACATCTTGAACATTATCATATCCTAACTTGTGCAGAATTTCGGTTACCTTTTGTGCTTGACCATTTGACACGAGTATGTACCATATAATTCCTAATATCGACAAACTGAATAAAATTATGACAGTCTTTTTAGGGAGTTTTCTAACTTCTGTTTCCATTGATATCCTTATAATTGACATATTTTACCATAAATTTGCTATAATAATCCAATGAAAAATGTACTCGTAATATTAGATGGGAAGATTGCTAAGCATCTATTAAAAAGAATGATTGATTTGAATAATAATTTCAATCAATATGATATTGTATACACAGATGATCGTGTCCTTGAAGAAAACATCCCTTCAAACTTTACACTTTATAAGTTTGATCCGACGAGTTATTCTAAACTTTGTTTTTTACTTAATAAAGTTTCGTATCAAGATGCATTGATTGTATTATCCACAAAAGATGATACCCTCTGTGTAATTGAAAATATACGAAAAAAATATAAAGATATGTATATAAATGTGTATGATAATTGGAAGATTCAGATTGATGATGAATCTATTCAATATTATCGTGGGCAAGATATTATTGCAAATGGATTAGTGGAACTTTTACCAAATATTCCTGTATTTGCACAAAATATTGGTTTGCGTCAAGGTGAAATAATGGAGATAAAAGTTCCATTTGGAAGTACTTATGCATATCGATATATTGGAAGTATTGCTCAAAAAGATTGGCGAATTGTTGCTTTGTATAGAAACCAACAGCTTCTTACTGTTAAAGCTTCTTTGATTATTAAACCAAATGACAATATAGTGGTTATCGGTAAACCTGAAGTACTCCTTCAAGTGTATAATGCAATTGCAAAAACAAGTGAACAGTTTCCACTTCCATTTGGACAAAATTTATATCTTTATCTTGATATGTCTATTCAAAGTGATACAGAGATGTTAAATGCTGTAAAAGATGCTAAAATTTTACACAAAAGAGTGAAAGACTTAAATCTTATTGTTAAAATTACAAAACATAGTAATGTAATTATGATAAATAAAATAATAGAGTCATTAGCTGGGGTTAAAAATCTCATTATATCACATGATTATCACAATAAAGGGATGCGAAAAATAATCAAAGAAGATAAATCTAAATTTGATATGGGAATGATTATTTTAACAAAGAGCTTACTCCAGCAAAAAAATATTGTCACTGATATTTTAGCTCTTAAGATTCCTATATTTAAAATTGGACATGAAAATATTGAGGCGCTTAAAAGCTCACTTATTTTACTCAATGATAATAGATTGTATGAACAAATATCACCGATACTCTTTGATATTTCAAGTCAATTGAAGATTACCCCAAAAGTTTTTGATATGGATCCTTTGGGTGATTCAAAAAGAGAAAATCTTATGTCTCATCTAAATAACCTATCTAAAATTTTTAATCAAAATATTTCTGTAGTATCAGAAAAAGTTAATCCGATTAAACGATTGAGTCAAGAACATAATATATTGCAAATTTTACCATTAAAAGCAGAAATGTTTAAAAAAAGAAAAGTAAAATTCTTTTGTACAGATAGTGATCTTTTATCATATGATAGTTATAAATTTAATCAAATCCTCATTCCTGTTATTGATGATCTAAAATAATATCTCAAAATCATCAATAACATCAAAATCAATCATAGCATTTAACAGTGCTATTTTTTTTGCTTTTTGAAGTAATTCTACTGTAATATTTTTTTCTTTCAAAGTGCCATTATCTATATATCTTGTTTGTGTTGTACCAGGTAAAAGGGGTAAGCATGGTGTAATCCATTGACCATTTATAAGAATAGCAATATTTGCTATTGTTGTATCTGTTACTAAACTATTTTTTATGATGATTATATCATCTGCTTTTTCTTTTTGGTCAAATAGTGAGTGTAAGTGCTCTCTATTTTCATATTTAAATTTGTACTCTATAGTATCATCATAAATAAGTTTGAGTTTTTTAATATCTCTTTTTTTATAAGGCGTAAATGAAACATCGATTACACCTTCCTCATCGTAAATTACTTTACATTTTAGTAGTTCATTGTTAGGTGGATAGATATAATCCAAAAGTGTGATATTTTTAGCAATAGTTCGTGATATTCTTTTTTGATGATATTCGACATTGTATATTTCCATATCATCGCATTTTATGGTTTCAAAATAATTCAAATCATCTCCTTATGGTATATAAACTTTATCACACATCTCTTGATATTCTTTATGTAGATCACTATCACAAGTGATTCCACCACCACTTTTGTAGATCAAATTTCCTTTTTCATCTTTTTGGATAAAGCGTATCATCACAGCACTTTGTAACGAAATACCATCATATACTCCAAAAACGCCTGTAAAGTACTCTCTGTCATAATTTTCTATACTTTCAAGTATTTGTATGGTTTTTTGTTTTGGAGTGCCTGTGATGCTTCCTGCTGGTAGTATTGAGGTGATTATATCTCCGATGTTGGACTCCCAGTTTTTTTCTAGTTTTCCTGATATTTTTGAGCTTACTTGTAGAAGTTTTTTATCGCCTGCATTTATCGTATCTATATATCGAAATTTCTCAACAGTTACTTTTTTAGAGATGATCGAAAGATCGTTTCTTAAAAGATCCACGATCATAGTATGCTCTGCTAATTCTTTTTGATCTTCGAGGATAATGTTTTTTGCATTTGGAATATCTGCATCAATGGTGCCTTTCATAGGAAAAGTAAAAATAGTATTATTTTTTATAGTACAAAATTTCTCAGGGGAAAAGCAGATAAATTTATTTTTATAGTTGAGTTTAAACTTTGCATTTGCGATGCTATAAATTTCTTCTAATGTTAAATCAGATTTTATTTCTGTTGTTGTTGTCAGATTAGCAAGATAAGTATTTCCATTTTTTATTTCTTCTTGTAATACCATAAATTTATTTTTGTATTTTTTAAAATCACTGGGTTCTTTTTGAAGTATATGAGTATGTTTTTTGAAAGTGTTTTTTTCAGATATCTGAAACTTGATATGTGAGGGAAGATCTTTGAGTGGTATAACTTCAAATTGTGTTGTATCATAATTGATGATGAAAAAAAAAGGCTCTTTTTTTTCACCATAAAAATTAAGCTGTTGTTTTAAAGTCAAGTGTTGTATTCTACTATTGTCTAAGTATAAGTTTTTTCAGACAAGCCATTCGTATAGCGACACCATTTCTTACTTGTTCTAAAACTTTAGATCGAGGATCATCGAGTACTTCATCGCTTATATCAATATTTCTATTTACAGGACCTGGGTGTAGAACTAATAAGTCTCTATCTTGAAGAGTTTCTTGGGTGATACAATAATTTTTTGCATAACGCTTGGTACTTTCTTCTAGTTCTTCTTCTGTTCTTGAGAAGTTGTGTCTTTCATGTTGTACTCGTAAACTCATAATGATATCAATCTTATCAATAACTTCATCTATATTCAATACTGTTTGAAAATCAGATACCACACGGAACTCTTCTGGTGCTACTAAAATAGGATTGATTCCAAATCGAGGTAAGAGTTCTAAATTTGATGAGGCAACTCTTGAGTTTAGTACATCACCCACAATAGCAATGTTTTTGTTTTTTACATCATAATTATAATTGTCCATAATTGTATAAAGATCCAATAAAGCTTGTGTTGGATGTGCATTTCTTCCATCCCCTGCATTGATAATAGGGCAATCGATATATTTCATTAAACTAGCAGGTAGACCTGAGTCAGTATGTCTGATGATGATAGCATCAGGTTTCATAGCTGCTATGTTTGTAATAGTATCATTTATAGTTTCACCTTTTTTTGTTGAGCTTGTTTGTACTTCTAAATTAATCACTTCAGCACCCATTCTTTTAGCAGCTATTTCAAAACTACTTCTAGTTCTCGTCGAGTTTTCAAAAAATAATGTAATAATGATTTTACCTTTTAAAAGGTCGTTCGATTGCATGTCTGTAAATAATTTTACATCATCAAAAAGTCTAAGTATTTCTTCATTTGAAAAGTCTTCTGTTGTAATAAGGTGTTGCATTTATATCTCCATTTTGTTTGTAATTATATCATATTTTAATTTTAGATAACCAATCGTTAAGTATTTTTTCATAACCAATTTTTTTACTTTGGTAAAATGTTAAATCTTTTTCTAAATATTGTTGTTCTACATAACCTCCAAAATCATGTGGGTATTTATATCCTATATGCGCATCTTGTAAATGTTTAGGAATATTGAGTGTTTCTTCATTTTGTACATAAGAAAGTGATTGATTTATTGCATTATATGCGCTGTTTGATTTCGGGCAGCATGCTAAATATATCACACATTGTCCAAGTATGATGCGTGACTCTGGAAAGCCTATTTTGTTACAGCTTTGCATAGTGCTATGTGCGAGATTCAGAGCATGTGGATTTGCATTTCCTACATCTTCACTTGCAAATATTACAAGTCTTCGTGAGATAAAGTCAACACTCTCACCTCCATTTATGAGTCGAGCTAGATAATACAACGCAGCATCTACATCACTTCCTCGAAGTGATTTTATCAAAGCACTTGTTATATCGTAGTGACTTTGTGAAGAGCTCACACCATCTCCCATGCTAGTCATTCGTAACTCTTTAAGTGTAGCTAAAGTGATATTTGATGTAATTTTTGATGTAAAATCAAGAAGGTTTAATAATGCTCTTCCATCTCCACTACTACTTACGATAAGGTAGTCTATAGCATCTTTATCTATAGTGATATCAAGTTTTAGAAGAGCTTTTTCAAGTAAATTTTCAAGTTCTTTATATGTAAGTGTTTTAAATTCATAGATGAAACTTCGTGATCGAATACCATTTGTTAAAGAAAAAAATGGATTTTCAGTACTTGCTCCGATGATGATTGCATCGTAGTTTTCCATGATAGGTAAGAGTACTTCTTGTTGTGTTTTACTTAAACGGTGTACTTCATCGATAAAAATAAGTGGTTTGA
>Ga0193962_1001441_pt1 | contig 11094 bp, 5 predicted proteins | sample FB_5_MG_FD_140335 | JGI IMG/M metagenome (GOLD analysis project Ga0193962, IMG submission 140335) | Microbial mat bacterial communities from the Broadkill River, Lewes, Delaware, United States - FB_5_MG | ecosystem: Environmental > Aquatic > Freshwater > River > Microbial mats | place: USA...
ACGATGATCGTAAGATAAGCACAATGGCAACATCTTACGCGGCTCAAACTCTTTACCGTTCCAGCGAGGTTCGATATCAGCTTTAGAAACACCTAGAATCGCCACTTCAGGAGCGTTCACGATTGGTGTAAAGCCAGTACCACCGATGCCACCTAAGCTTGAGATAGTGAAGCATGCACCCTGCATCTCTGCAGGTTTCAGCTTACGATCTTTAGCTTTTCCGGCTAACTCGATTGCTTCGTTCGATAGTTCGTAGATGCTCTTCTTATCTGCATCTTTAATAACCGGCACCATCAAACCATTTGGCGTATCAACGGCCATACCGATGTTCACATACTTTTTGTAAACAATATGTTCGCCATCTGCATGTAGCGATGCGTTAAATTTAGGATGCGCCTTCAATGCGATAGCAATTGCTTTCAGCATAAATGGCAGCGGTGTTAGGCGTACACCCGACTTCGCCGCTTCATCCTTCATCTCTTTACGGAACGCTTCTAGATCTGTGATATCGGCTTTATCAAACTGAGTCACATGTGGGATGTTCAACCAGCAGCGGCTCATGTTGTCGCGAGTTACTTTCGCAATTTTGCTTAGTTTCTCAACTTCAATCTCACCAAATTTACTGAAATCTACTTCTGGAATTGCTGGGATGCCAGATCCACCTGTTACCGTACCGGCTTTAGGTTTTTCAGCTAGCTGCTTAAGCGCACCTTTTACGTATGCTTGAACATCTTCTTTAACAATACGACCGCGACGACCTGTACCTGTCACTAAAGAAAGATCCACACCAAACTCACGCGCAACAGCACGAACGGCTGGGCCTGCATGAACGGTACGATTCTTTTTCTCTAGCGCTGCTTTATCAACACCTGCAGCAGGTGCGGGTGCTGCTTTCGCTGGCGCAGCGGCAGCAGGTGCCGGCGCTGAAGGAGCGGATGCCGGAGCAGCAACTGGCGCTGCGCCACCTGCAACTTCAAGCTCCATTAGTAGGTCGCCTTCGTTTACTGCATCGCCTTCTTTGATCTTAATAGAAACAACCACACCACCTTTCGGGGCAGGCACTTCCATAGACGCTTTATCTGTTTCCAAGACAATAATGCTATCGCCTTCGGCAACGGTATCTCCGTCTTTAACCAGCACTTCAACGACATCGACGTCGGTTGCACCAGACAGATCAGGGATCAGTACATTCTCTTTACCACCAGCGACAGGCGCTGCTGGTGCAGACGCTGCCACAGGGGCAGATTCCACTACTGGGGTAGCTTCGACAGCAGCATCAGACCCGCCAACTTGAAGATCTAATAACAGATCGCCTTCGTTAACTTGATCGTCTACTTTAATCTTCATGGAAACGACCACACCTGATTTAGGCGCAGGCACTTCCATTGATGCTTTATCTGTTTCCAAAACGATTAAGCTATCACCTTCCTCAACGCTATCACCGTCTTTTACCAAGACTTCGATAACATCAACATCTGTCGCACCGGACAGATCAGGGACTAACACCGCTTCTACCGCTGATGCAGCTGCTGATGTAGGTGCAGCAACGGGAGCCGCTGGCGCAGATTCTGCAACTGAAGCGACAGGCGCAGCTTCGGCTGGCGCACTTTCGCCCGCGGCCGCACCAGTATCTAGATCAATAAGGACATCGCCCTCATTAACTACATCGTCTACATTAATTTTGACCGCAACGACTACACCCGAATGGGTAGACGGTACTTCCATTGACGCTTTGTCTGTTTCCAGAACAATCAAGCTATCGCCTTCGCTAATAGAGTCACCAGCATTCACTAGCACTTCTACTACATCAACATCGGATGAGCCTGATAAGTCAGGAACTGTAATTGTGATAATACTCACTATAAATCCTCCAGTTCTAAGCCGTTAAGAAGTTCAACGCAGACTAAACAGTCCACGGAGCCGGTTTAGCCGGGTTAATGTTGAACTTCTGCATGGCTTTAGCGACTTCAGCGCCTTCAACCTTGCCTTCTTCCTGTAGCGCTTTCAGCGCTGCCAGTACTACGTAGTAGCGATTCACTTCAAAGAATTCACGTAGTTTAGTACGCGTATCTGAACGACCGTAACCGTCAGTACCTAACACTTTAAAGTTGCCTGGAATAAATTCACGTAGCTGATCTGCATAAGAACGCATGTAGTCAGTTGACGCGATAACCGGCATAGAACCACGGCTCTCGATACACTCTGTCACATAAGCTTTCTTAGGCTCAGCTTCTGGATTAAGCATATTTTCACGCGCTACCGTTAGTGCTTCACGGCGTAGCTCGTTGATCGATGTTGTGCTCCAGATATCCGATTCAATACCGTAATCATCACGTAAAATTTCAGCAGCCGCTTCCACTTCACGTAAGATCGTGCCACAACCCATCAACTGAACTTTCTTCTCAGCATCTTTACCTTCTTTAAGAAGATACATACCTTTGATGATGCCTTCTTCAGCACCTTGTGGCATAGCTGGGTGGTGGTAGTTTTCATTCATTGTGGTGATGTAATAGAAGCGGTTTTCCTGCTCCTGATACATACGGCGCATACCATCCTGAATAATTACGGCTAACTCATAACCATAAGTTGGATCGTAGGATACGCAGTTAGGGATCATCTGAGCCATAAGATGGCTATGACCATCCTGATGCTGCAGACCTTCACCGTTCAATGTTGTACGACCAGACGTAGCACCAATTAGGAAGCCACGTGCCTGCATGTCGCCAGCAGCCCACGCCAAATCCATAATGCGTTGGAAGCCAAACATTGAGTAATAGATATAGAACGGCACCATGGTGCAGTTGTTGTTTGCATAAGAGGTAGCCGCAGCCATCCATGCAGACATTGCACCGGCTTCGTTGATACCCTCTTCAAGAATCTGACCTGTCTTAGATTCTTTGTAGAACATGATCTGATCAGAGTCATGCGGCACATAACGCTGACCCGCTGATGTATAGATACCTAGCTGGCGGAACATACCTTCCATACCGAAAGTACGCGCTTCATCAGGAACGATTGGTACAACGCGCTCACCCATGTTCTTATCTTTAACGATCGTGCTCATTACACGGTTAAGAACCATCTGGGTAGAAGAGGCACGTTTGCCACTATCTTTAAGTTGACCATCAAAGTCTGATAGCGGTGGTGTTTCAAGCTTTTCAAATTCGGTACGACGTACTGGGTAGAATCCACCCAAGCTCTTACGACGCTCGAACATGTATTTCATTTCTGGAGAATCAGGTGACGGACGGTAGTACGGTACTTCCTTCAACTGATCATCAGACAATGGGATATTGAAACGATCACGGAAATCTTTCAGGTCATCGATAGCCACTTTCTTCATCGAGTGAGTATCGTTTTTAGCTTCGCCTGATTTACCTGTACCGTAACCTTTAACGGTTTGCGCTAAGATAACCGTTGGCTGACCTTTATGATTTACAGCTTCGTTGTATGCTGCAAATACTTTATAAGGATCATGGCCACCACGGTTAAGGTTCATGATGTCGTCGTCAGATAGATCTGCAACTAGCTCAAGAAGCTCAGGGTATTTACCAAAGAAATGCTCACGAGTGTACGCGCCGCCATTTGCTTTGTAGTTCTGCAACTCACCATCACAGACTTCATCCATACGCTTCTGCAGAAGACCTTTCGTGTCTTTCTCAAACAAGGCATCCCAATGGCGGCCCCAAAGACACTTAATAACATTCCAGCCTGCACCGCGGAAGATACCTTCCAGCTCTTGAACGATTTTGCCGTTACCACGAACAGGACCGTCTAAGCGCTGTAGGTTACAGTTAACAACAAAGATAAGGTTCTCAAGTTGCTCACGACCGGCAAGAGAGATTGCACCTAGGGATTCTGGCTCATCACACTCACCATCACCCAAGAACGCCCACACTTTACGATCACCACGATCGATAAGGTCACGCGCAGAAAGGTAACGCATAACGTGTGCTTGATAGATCGCTTGAATTGGGCCAAGACCCATAGATACCGTTGGGAACTGCCAAAAATCAGGCATCAACCAAGGGTGTGGATAAGAAGAAAGACCGCCACCATCAACTTCACGGCGATAGTTATCCATCTGATCTTCAGATAGACGTCCTTCTAGGTAAGCACGTGAATAGATACCCGGTGAAATATGACCCTGGAAGAAGATCATGTCAGATTCCTGACCTTCGTTACCACGGAAAAAATAGTTAAAACCGATATCGTAAAGCGTTGCAGAAGAAGAGAAAGATGAGATATGGCCGCCTAGGCCATCGTCATTATCGTTTGCACGCATAACCATTGCCATAGCGTTCCAACGAATAAATGAACGAATACGGCGCTCCATAAACAGGTCGCCAGGCATGCGTGATTCATCTTTAACAGAAATTGTATTTCGGTAAGGTGTCGTCAGCGCGGATGCAGAATCTACACCCATATCATTCGCTTTTTCACCTAGCTTGCGTAGTATAAATTTTGCACGGTCGTCACCATCATTTTTGGCAACCGACTCAAGCGCTTCCAACCATTCTTGTGTTTCAATTGGATCAACGTCATCAATAATGTCTTGCACTTTGACCTCTCCACTCTAAGTTAACGCAGCTATATATATTTTTTTGTTATGACTTTTTGCCAGCTGCTCCGCCTACCCTTAAGAGGCACAAAAGAACTACCGAACAAGTCTTATAGTAATTATCTTGTAGTAATACTACATAATTATGACTAAAGTGTCTACAAACCTACAAAAATATAACCTTTAGTAGTAAAAACCCCTACATAGATCAAACAAACTGTAGTTTTAGTACATCTATAAGTCAGAACTAATATTGGCTCGCCGTAAAGCACGCTCTAGACGCGTATTTTCTTTCTCACCTTCCAGCAAAGCATCCTCAACATACGCCAGATGATGATGAGCCGCCTGTCGTGCCTTTTCCGGGTCCCCTTCGAGAATAGCATCCATTAGCACTTTGTGCTGATCATGGATCTTTTCGCGATAATCGGAGCGCGGATAAATATTTTTCAAGTTATCCCAGATATGCTCTCGCAATAGATTGAACAGCGCGCGCATCATATGCAACAAAACCATATTGTGAGTAGCCGCCGCTATTGCCAGATGAAAATCCACATCGGCGTAAACCTCTTTTTGAATCTCTTTGTTGTCATGGTAGTGCTGCAAGTCTGCATAACACTTCAATATAGCTTCTTTATCTGCCGGCGTACTTCGAAGCGCAGCATAGTAAGCAGCAACCCCCTCTAAAGCATGGCGAAACTCTAAAAGGTCGTACTGTGCTTCTGGATGAGTCCTAAATAATTCCAACAACGGATCCGAGAAAGAGCCACCCAGATCCTCCGAAACATAGGTACCGCCGCCCTGACGACTTATTAGCAAACCTTTTGCTGCCAATTTCTGGACCGCTTCACGCAGAGAAGGCCTCGACACTTCAAACTGCTTTGCCAGTTCTCGTTCAGGAGGCAGCTTCTGCCCCGGCTTCAGTGTTCCTTCCAAAATCATGGCTTCCATCTGCTCCATAATTACGTCAGAAATCTTTGGTTGTTTCACCCGGTTGTAACTCATAACTTCCACTCAAATAATATTGGTATGACCAATAGGGATATTAAATTAATCTAACATAGCAAAACAAGAGCAGACAATTTTTTATTTTTTCAATCCGTGTATTCAACCTAAATAATGCTTATATTCATTAGGCTTAGGTAGTATTAATGAAGAAACCAAAATCTGAACTATAGTAATTAAACTTAAAAAAAATATTGACATACCCTGCTCAAAAAAAATACAGTAGGAAGTCTCTTGTGGTAAATTGGTAATACCAATTGAGATTGATGCGGTGCAGCATGGGTTTTTACAGGTCTTAATTCCCTCACTTGCCTGCGACAAATTCTAAATATAAAAACGAATCTCTAGAGGATGTGACATGAAAAAGTTCGCCAAGTCTTTGATCTCCGCTGCTGTAGTTACTGCTGCTGTAGCAGGCGTAACGGCACCAGCTCAGGCTGCTGACAAACTGCTTCTTAAAACTCCAATCGCTTTCGGCTCTCACTTGCCTGCACTTGGAACACCAATCGTTTGGGTGGCCAACCAGCTGAAGCTTGTAAGTGACGGCAACGTTAAAATGAAAATCTACGAGCCAGGTAAACTGGTTAGCCCTAAAGAGATTCTGGACGCAGTATCTTCTGGTAAAGTTAACTCTGGTTACTCTACGGCGGGTTACTGGCAGGGTAAAATGCCTGCTGCTGCAATCTTCTCTGCAGTACCATTCGGTCCAGAAGCGGGCGAATACATGGCATGGTTGTACTACGGTAACGGTATGAACCTTTACCAAGAGATGTATGACAACGCAGGTTACAACGTTAAAGTTATGCCATGTGCGATTATCTCTCCTGAAACATCTGGTTGGTTCGCTAAACCAATCGAAAAGCCAGAAGATCTTAAAGGCTTGAACATGCGTTTCTTCGGTCTTGGTGCTTCCGTGATGGAAAAACTAGGCGTTGGTACTGTTCAGCTTCCAGGCGGTGAAATCTTCGGTGCACTAGAGAAAGGTGCTATCGATGCATCTGAGTTCTCTCAGCCTGCAATCGATCAGCGTCTTGGTTTCCACAAAATTGTTAAGTACAACTACTTCCCAGGCTGGCATCAGCAAGCAACTGTCTTTGAATTGTTAATCAACAAAGACACTTGGGGCAAAATGAGCAAAGGTCAGCAAGCACTTATCGATACAACGTGTAAAGCATCTATGACTAACTCGATTGCTGAAGGTGAAGCGATGCAGTTCCCTGTAATGGCTAAAGCAGCAGAGAATGGCGTTAATATCCGTTACTGGAACGACACTATGCTTAACACTTTCAAAACAACTTGGGATGAGGTTGTTGAAGAGAAAACTGCTGCCGATCCTTTCTTCAAGAAAGTATGGGATGACATGAGCACTTTCCGTGAAGGTTACGACCTTTGGGAAAAGAACGCATTCCTACCACGTTCTACTAAGTAATTTGATACATCTTCGGACGGTGCCCAGCCCTCCGAAACAAAACAGGGTAGCTTCGGCTACCCTGTTTACCTCTGGGCTCTAGTTTTTGCTGTACTAGAATTAGTCCAAAGGACATTTTGATTATTATAAATAAATTGGATCTGCAGTTTTTGTCCCCCTGCCCCATAGATCTAATGATAAGTAGCGAAGGTAAGTTTCGGTGACTGAAAACGATAAACTGACCCCAGTACCACTCGCTGATGCAATTGATAAATTCATTCAACGCGTTGGTCTCACTATCGCTTGGGCTTATGTTGCTCTAGTGTTAGTCATCATGCTGCAGGTTATTTTGCGTAAAGGCTTTGCCAGCGGTTTAATTGCATTAGAAGAGCTCCAGTGGCATCTCTACTCTGTAGGCGTGATGTTCGGACTGGCTTATGCACAAACAACCAACTCACATATTCGTGTAGACCTTTTTTACTCTCGTCTGCGCGCTAAAACAAAACGTATTATCGAAGTACTGAGTATTGTTACCTTAGTACTTCCATTCGTCGCCATCATTTTTATGCACAGCCTCGACTTCGTAGCTGAAGCATGGCGTGTAGACGAATCATCCGAAGCCGCCTCAGGTCTACCTTGGCGCTGGCTAATTAAAGGCGTTATCCCTGCAAGTTTTGCCCTTCTTGGCCTTGCTGTAATTTCGCGTTTAATTCGAGATTTAACATTACTAATTAAGGGTGACGACTGATGGACGCGAATGAGATTCTCGTTATCGCGATGTTCCTATCTTTCATCGCGCTATTATTTACAGGCATACCTGTCGCTTGGGTTCTTGGCGGCATTGGTATTGTCTTTGCTTTTTTAGGCCAATTTGCTGATAACAATCTAGATACCATGACAGGTCTGGATTACACCACACTGGGACTGGTGGTGAACCGCTTATGGACCATAATGGAAAACTGGATACTCGTCGCACTCCCCATGTTTATATTTATGGGGATAATGCTTGATAAGTCGGGTGTTGCAGAACGCTTAATGAAATCGATGCAAGAGCTATTTGGCCGTGTACATGGTGGTCTAGCCATCACCGTTACTGCGATCGGTATTATCCTAGCGGCTTCTACTGGTATCATCGGTGCATCGGTTGTTCTGCTGGCAGTCATGTCACTACCTGCAATGACCAAGCAAGGCTATAACATGCCTTTAGCGCTGGGCACCATTGCATCTGCAGGCACCTTAGGCATCCTTATCCCGCCAAGTATCATGCTCGTCATCATGGCCGATCAGTTAGGCCTATCTGTTGGTGATCTATTTATGGGCGCTGTGATTCCGGGATTGATGTTAGGCAGTTTTTACATCGTCTATATTTTACTGCGCGGTATGATCAAACCTGATGATCTCCCGGTACCTGACGATGCGAAACCGGTAACCACCCAAATCGTTCTCAATGTACTTAAAGATGTATTGCCGACCGTAGCTCTTATCTTTGTTGTACTTGGTTCTATCTTTGGTGGCATTGCGACGCCAACAGAAGCATCAGGTGTTGGTGCGTTCGGTGCAACTCTGCTAGCGCTATACAACCGGAAATTTAGCTTTAAAGTATTAAAAGAAGTTGTTGGCGGTACCATGAACACTACCGCTTATATCTTCGCTATCTTTATCGGTGCTACCTGTTTCGCCCTCGTTTTACGTGAGCTAGGTGGCGATGAGATGATCGAAACATTCCTGACCGGCCTTCCTTTTGGCCCTTACGGTATTATTTTCTTCATCTTAGGTGTGATTTTCTTACTCGGTTTCTTCTTAGACTGGATCGAGATAACACTGATTATCTTGCCGCTTCTTGCACCGGTGATATCGGCCTTAGGACTCGACATTACAGCACCAGGCATCGACAATCCTGAATTAGTCTGGTTTGTCATGCTCGTCGCCATGGCCCTGCAAACATCGTTCTTGACCCCACCTGTAGGGTTCGCGCTGTTCTATTTGAAAGGCGTATGTCCTCCGAATGTAAAAATCACTGATATCTATAAAGGTGTTATTCCATTCATCATGCTACAGCTAATTGCTTTATTGGTATTAGTATTCTGGCCGCAGCTCGTCTTGTGGCTACCTACTATCGCTTACAGCTAAATCTGCACTTGAGGTTTCATTACTCATCGATCGAGTAATGAAACCTCTGATTCAAAGAGATTTTACTCTCTTGTTCATTTCACAAGTGAGGTGTGAATAATGAAACAAGGCTATCAGGACTTTCTGGATGCGCTTCGGGCCTTTATTCCCGATGAGCGCCTGATCAGCGATCCTCTTCGTACACTTGCCTACGGCACCGATGCGAGCTTTTACCGTTTAACGCCTGAAATAGTTGTGCGCGCAAGCAGCGAAGATGAAATTATAAAAATTGTTAAACTTGCCGATCTGAGCAATATTCCTGTTACCTTTCGTGCGGCAGGTACTAGCTTATCCGGCCAAGCAATTACTGACTCTGTTCTTATTCAGCTAGGTGATGGCTGGGACAACTATGAAATTAGTGACGATGGCCGCACCATAAAGCTTCAGCCAGGCGTCATCGGTGGCAATGCGAACAAATACCTTGCGCCTCTTCACAAAAAGATAGGCCCTGACCCTGCGTCGATCAATACCGCAAAGATTGGTGGTATTGCAGCAAATAACGCCAGCGGCATGTGTTGCGGAACCGCACAAAATAGTTATCGCACACTAAACAGTATGAGAATTGTCTTAGCGGATGGCGCTGTACTTGATACGAGTGATAAAGCCAGCATCAGCCTGTTTAGAAACTCTCATAAAGTGTTACTCGATTCTCTGGATTCGCTCGCTCGCCAGACTCGACTTAACGATCAATTACGAGAACGAATTGAGCATAAATACCGCCTGAAAAACACCACAGGTTATGCACTCAACTCACTGGTTGATTATGAAGACCCTATCGATATTCTGCAGCATTTAATGATTGGCTCAGAAGGCACCTTGGGTTTCATATCGAACATCACTTACAACACGGTAGACGAGCATCAAAATAAGGCCTCTGCGCTTATTTTCTTCAATACGGTTCGGACGACATGCGAAGCTGTCGCCATTCTGAAGAAAACACCGGTTTCTGCGGTTGAGCTCATGGACAGAGCGGGACTTCACTCTGTCGAGAACAAAGAGGGAATGCCAGCTTTCATCAAAGAGCTACCTGAAGATGCCGCGGCCCTACTTGTAGAAACCCGCGCAGCTGATGCCGCAACACTACAAGATCAGGTTGCTGAAATAACCTCGGCTATTCAAGACTTAGAAACAGCCAAACCCATTGAGTTTTCCACAGATCCTGCGGTAAATGCGCAGTACTGGGCGATTCGTAAAGGCCTTTTTCCTGCGGTTGGAGCCGTCCGACTCACCGGTACAACGGTCATCATCGAAGATGTCGCTTTCCCGGTAGAGCAATTGGCCGATGCCGTGCACGATCTCCACCAGCTATTCCATAAGTGGCAATATCCCGAAGCCCTTATTTTTGGTCATGCTTTGGAAGGAAACTTACATTTTGTTTTCACTCAGTCCTTCGATACCCAGGAAGAGATTGATCGCTACGACGGTTTAATGGACGAAGTCTGTAAAATGGTTGTGGGTAAGTATGACGGCTCCCTAAAAGCAGAGCATGGCACGGGCCGTAATATGGCTCCCTATGTTGAGATGGAATGGGGCAAAGATGCTTACAGTCTGATGTGGGAACTTAAGGAACTTTTCGATCCAAGAAACATCCTTAACCCCGGCGTTATTCTCAATAAAAATAGCCACGTACATCTCGAAAACCTGAAATCCCTGCCAGCGGCAGATGAGCTGGTTGATAAATGTATTGAATGTGGTTTTTGCGAACCGACTTGTCCATCACGTGCGTTAACCTTAACACCCCGTCAGCGCATCGTTCTCTGGCGTGAAATTTCACGTTTAGAAAACAGTGGCGACGATCCTGCAAGGCTCGAGGTTCTTAGAAAAGAGTATCAATATCAAGGCACAGACACCTGTGCGGCATGTGGACTATGTTCGACAACCTGCCCCGTTGGTATTAACACAGGCGATCTTACTCGCTCTATCCGTAGCCGTAAAAATGAGAACCACAGCAAAC
>Ga0193962_1001443_pt1 | contig 11092 bp, 6 predicted proteins | sample FB_5_MG_FD_140335 | JGI IMG/M metagenome (GOLD analysis project Ga0193962, IMG submission 140335) | Microbial mat bacterial communities from the Broadkill River, Lewes, Delaware, United States - FB_5_MG | ecosystem: Environmental > Aquatic > Freshwater > River > Microbial mats | place: USA...
TCAGAGGTTTTTATTGATGGCAGTGATAATTATACTGTTGACAATGATTTGCGTTTTGCCGCTAAATATTTACATAATGGCGAGAAATGGAAAGTAACTACTGGTGCAGCCTTTTTTAGGAATAGTATGCATTATGTAAATAGTTCAATTAATACTGATGTAACTCATGTTGCTAATAGCATTAATTTAAATGCCGATGCAGAATGTTTGTTTGGCGAGAACCATCTTATTAATATTGGTTATTCTGGTGTTGGCGAAATTGTTAATTCGCCAAACTATGCTAATTCTCCTTCGAGAATGCAAAACAACTTGCTAGTTAGCTATAAATATACTTCTCCAAATAAAAAGTTTACAGAAGTTATTAGTTTGCGTCAAGGTATTATCGATAATACATTTTCTCCATTATTAGCCTCTATGCAGATTCGTTATCGTCTTTTTGAAGAGGTTATGTTTAAAGCTAAAGTTGCTCGTAATTATAAGGTAGCCGATTTTAATGATATATACTGGGCTGGTGATGGTGCAGAGGGAAATAAGGATTTAAAACCAGAGCAAGGTTGGAGTGGTGATGCAGGATTGTCGTGGGCTAGAAATATTGGAATTTATAATATGTCGGCAGATGTAACAGGTTTTTATTCTGTTATGTCAAATATGATAATCTGGCAAAATATGGGTGCTTTTTGGACTCCTGTAAACGAAGATAAAGTAAAGACATACGGAATAGAATCGAAAATAGTGTTTGGTATTACTAAAGATGATCTATCTGCCAGATTACAAGGGCAGTTTTCTTATACCAAAGCTGTTTCCGACAAAGGTACATACAAAGGTAATTTTCTACCTTATATACCACAGATATCTGGAAATGCAATGGCCTTTGTTCAATACAAAAATTATTATATACAATACACCGAGAATTTTGTTGGTAATGAATATTCAAATCTTAAGAATGACGAAAAAGAGAAGATTGATGAATATTGGCTTGCTAGTTTGAAAGCTGGAGAGAAAATTACAATCTATGGTAAAGACGTAAATATTGCATTTGCAATAGATAATATTTGGGATGTAAAATACGAGACTATTAAATATTACGTTATGATGCCTCGTAACTATAATGTTAGTGTAGCTTTTAATTTTTAAAATATATTAATTAAATAATTATAACCATGAAAAAAAGAAATCTGTTAGAGCTATTCTTAGTATTTGCTGTTATTGGAATGGTGTTTTCATCATGTAAAAAAGATGATGTTGAGCCAGAAGAGAAAAAAGGTGAAGTTGAATATCATGATTTAGGAGGTTTTTACATTACTAACGAAGGTCAATTTGGTAAAGGTAATGGATCAATTAGTTTTTATAATTCTGAAAAAGATGTGGTTTTTAACGATGTTTTTAAAGAAAAAAACGGTCGTATTATTGGAGATGTTGTTCAATCAATAGCTATTGTTGGACAAAAAGCTGTTATCTGTGTTAATGCTTCTAATAAAATTATTATAACGAAAGCTATTGATATGGAGCAGGTTTCAGAGATTGTGGTTTCGAAACCTCGATATGCTATTCAAATTAATGATACAATTGCCTATGTTTCTAGTTGGAGTAATAAGGTGTTTGTAGTTAATGTCAACCAAGGCAAAGTTGTTAAGGAAATAGCTGTTGGTAATTCTCCTGAACGAATGAAAAAAGTTGGTGATAAAGTTTTTGTTGCTAACAGTGGTAACGATTATAATGTGGGTGGTGATAAGACTATTTCTGTTATTAATATTAATTCTTTGATGGTTGAAAAAACTATTTCATCTGAATATTTTTGTCCTGTGGCATTTGCTAGTGAAAGTGAAAATTATATATGGGCTCTTTATCAAGGAAAAGTAAAAGGTTACGATGTTAATTGGCAGCCTACAGGTCATGAACCATCTTACGCTATCAAGATTGATGTTGCAGCTGGTACAATTGTTAAATCTGTTAAATTATTTGATGATAAACATCCTGCAAATCTAGTTATCAATAACGAAAAAACCGAGTTAATATTAGGTAGTGGTTATGGTTTTGTTGGTTTATATAAATTGCCTACTTCAACAGAAGTAATTTCGAAATCTCCTTTTATAAACAATGATTTCTATGGTTTCGATTTAAATCCTAAAACTGGAAATATTATTGGATTTGTTTCTGTTAGTCCTGGTGATACAAAAATGATTCGTTATAAAGCTGATGGAACAATGATTAAAGATTATCAGGTTGGTTACTATGGTAACGGTGCAGCTTTCAAAAAACGCTCAAACTAAACATCTATATCTTTTGCATTAAGAACGTCCGGGCTCTGCTAGCTCGGGCTTCTTTATATCATATAATGGGTAATCAATTTCAAAATATTATTATTACAGGCGCCCCTGGAACAGGTAAAACCACTTTGATAAACGCTATCAGGAGGCGTGGGTTTTTCTGCTTCGATGAGGTGTCTAGAGATGTTATTACCCTCCAACAGCAGTGTGGTGGTAATTGTTTTCCTTGGGATAATGTACTTGGCTATTCTATTAAGGTTATAGATGTAATGCAAAACAGATACATCTGGGATTGTACCGATAGAGTTTATTTCTTCGATCGCGCAGTGCCCGATGTAATTGCATATTTAAACTATTATAATAGTGAAGTGCCAGATAGTTGTTTTAAGGAGTTGCAAAAATTCCCTATTAGTTCAACCTTGGTGTTTTTTGCCCCTTTTTGGGACGATATTTATATAAATGATTTGCAACGTCCCGAGTCTTTTGCTGATGCCATGAAGATTAGCGAATCTCTTTTCGAAACTTATTCGAGCTTAAAATACAATATTATTAAATTACCTAAGATATCGGTAGATGAGCGTGTCGATTTTATTCTTAGCAAAATTAAAAAACTTATATAATGTCAACAATACATTTTATTACTGGAGGACAGCGATCGGGTAAGAGCACATATGCGCTGAATAAGGCTCTGTTATTATCTAGTAATCCTGTTTATCTGGCTACGGCTAAGGTATGGGATGAGGAGTTCGAAAAGCGTATAGATAGACATAAGCAGGAGCGAGGCGAGCAGTGGACAAATATTGAAGAGCAGTTGTATATAAGTAACTGCGATGTTAATGGCAGAGTGGTGTTGTTAGATTGTATTACTTTGTGGCTTACAAATATATATTTTCTGAATAATCAGGATGTTGATAAGTCACTTGATTGGGCCAAAAACGAGTGGAATAAGCTTGTTGAAAAGGATGTTACTTTATTAGTTGTGTCAAACGAAATTGGTATGTCGCCAATTCCCGATAATGATCTTACTCGCAGATTTGTTGACTTGCAGGGTTGGATGAATCAGTATATTGCACAAAAGGCCAATCAGGTAACTTTAATGGTTAGTGGAATACCTGTTGAAATTAAAAAGTGATTTTGAGAAGTAAGATGTACGAAGTATAATTTTTGAATACTTACAGTTTCAACAATTATTTAATATTCAATAACTAAGTTCTAATAGTTTTAATAATGAAAAATATAATTATTCTTTCTTTTCTACTTATTTCAATCTGTAGCTACGGTAAAAAATACCAAAATAAATATGCAAAGGGTTTTTTAATAGAAGAAAATGAAAACGATTTAAAACTGACAATTTTTAACCCTTTCGACGATTATAAGTCTGTTTTTGCAACTTATAATCTTTCGTTGGAGAATAAAGAAAACTATGTTTCTATTCCGTCAAAACGTGTAGCACCCCTTTCGTGCCCTTTTGTTGCATTCTGTAATCAGCTAAATGTTGTCGATAATATTGTTGCAATAGAGAGTTGTAAATATCTTTTTAATAAGCAGGTTTATAATAACTATTTAAGTGGTAAGGTTAAGCAGGTAGGTGAAAGTCATATAATAAACAGCGAATTGCTTTTATCGTTAAAACCCGATGTAGTGTTTGTTCCGGGGTGGGATAAGGGTATAAACAGTTGTAAAACAATTCAAAATGCAGGCGTTAATGTTGTATATATGTTTGGATATATGGAGCAGCATCCATTGGGTAGAACAGAGTGGATTAAAGTTGTGTCTCTATTTTTTAATAAACTAAAATTGGCCGAATCGGTGTTTAATAGTATCGAGACTCGATATTCTAATCTGGTAGAAATAGCAAGTAAGGAAAAAAATAGAACATCAACTATTTGTGGTGGAGTCTATCGTGGTATATGGTATGCTCCGGGTGCCAATAGTTACTTGGCAACAAGTCTTAAAAATGCCAATGCTAACTATCTGTTCGATGGGTATAAGGAGAGTGGTTCGGTTCCGCTAAAAAAGGAGCAAGTGCTTATTAAGTCGCAGCAGGCCGATGTGTGGATTATTCATGCCATGGGCGAACCCTATCCTTCGTCGATAAGTAGAGACAGAGAGTTTTATTCTAAAACTAATCCGTGGAAAAACAATAGGGTTTATTCTAATATCGGATCAATATCTGCTTGGGGAGCAAACAACTATTGGGAAGATGGTATTGTTAATCCAGATATTATTTTGGCCGATTATATTAAGATGATGTATCCTCATTTGTTGCCAAACCATAAGTTTGTATATTATAAGGCTATTGATACAAAATTGTTGTAGAGAAGATAACAGATGTGATAACCAATAAATAATAACCATTTTTATGATAAACACTTTTTTTTCGGCAATAAAATATTTTACTCGTCTTCCAATTCCAAATAGTTGGTGTAACTATTCGCCTCAGGTGATGAGTCGTGTTTTATTGTTTTTACCGTTTATAGGTGTTTTAGTTGGTTTAACCACATACTTTGCATTCTTTCTGTCAATACAGTTATTCAATCAAAATATTGCATCGGTATTGGCTATTATGGCAACTGTATTTTTTACCGGAGCTTTTCATCACGATGGATTGGCCGACGTAGCCGATGGTTTTGGTGGTGGATGGAGTAAAGATCAGGTGTTACGAATAATGAAAGATAGCTCGTCGGGTGTATATGCTGTAGTAGCTATTTGTATAGCAATGCTTTTGCAATACTCTATATTATCGACTTTTCGATTAGATAAAATTCTGTTAGCTGTAGTTTCGTCTGCAATTATTAGCCGAATATTTCCAGTTGTAACAGCTTTTTTTGGTGTATATGCACGCACCGACAATAGCTCAAGAGCTGCAGATATTGCCAAAAAAATTAGTCTTGGTGAATTGTTAATGTCGTTATTACCTGTTGTGGGGCTGTTGTTTATTAATTGGCAGCTTTTGTATGCCATTATAGTCTGTTTTATTGCTTGGCTATTTCTGTTTTTATATTTCAAAAAACGTATTGGTGGTTACACGGGCGACTGTTTGGGTGCCATACAACAAATAACAGAAATAGTATCGTTATTAACACTCTTTGCATTGTGGCAATAGTATTTGTTAGACATACGCCTGTTAAGGTAGAAAAGGGAATTTGTTACGGACAATCGGATGTGTTACCTGTTGATAACTATCTTGATTTTGTTCCGGAATTAAAATTACAGCTTAAAAAATACTCTTTCTATAAAGTTTATAGTAGTCCGCTTTTACGTTGTAAGATGCTTGCCCAAGCAACAACTGATAATATAATAGTTTACGACGACAGACTTAAAGAGCTAAACTTTGGCGATTGGGAGATGCAACATTGGGACAATATATATAATAACAGCCACCAATCGGAAAAGTGGTTTGCCGATTTTGTAAACACAAAGACACCAAACGGAGAATCGTTTTTGCAGCAATATAAACGAGTTTCAAACTTTATTGATTCGTTAGATCTTTCAAAAGATTATCTTGTTTTTACCCATGCTGGTGTTATTCGTTGTGCTATGGCTTATTTTAATGGTGTAGCTTTAACTGATGTTTTTGCAATGGACGTGGCTTATAGTTTGCCTGTTGTTTTTTAATGGATACAGGTAAAGTATGAGACAATATAATTTAATTGGAGTGACGTTGTAGCGTCATCCCTTTTTTGTTGCCCCAAATAGATATTTTTTTATTTGCTATTACATACTTATTAATGGAGTACATGTAAAATTGACTATAGTGCCTAACTTCTTTAATAATAATCCTATAATACACTACCTGTAACATATAAAAGTTAGTGTATGTAGTATAAAAATTAATATCCATTGTGCAATATTTAATTACTGTACTACAATAATTAACCAACGTAATTAAATTATTTAGGGTGATATAACAGATTCTTTATAGCAGATACAAAACAATACTAGTTATAATTCAATTATTATAGAAAATACCACAGTTTAAAAAGGCAATAGATGAAAAATTATAGGCTATACAACAAATAATGGTTGTGTTAAACAAAATAGCTAGAGTGTACAACCTAAAACCTATAATGGTGTAGCTCTAAAGCCCTAGTTTGTAATAAAAATCTAGATCACTATGGTTATAAAGTCTTATGAATGGATAAAAAAAACTACGTTACTAACAAAAAAAGCCTAGTGATTAGGCAAAAAAGTTAGGCTATAGAATGAATTACCTAGATTTTGGGCAAACGCTGAGTGTATTAAATAAGAGAACGATAGTGTCTTGTTAGTGTCTCAGAATCTGTGTAATTGAATTTATTCTTATATTTTAATGTTTTTACATCTATCCTCAGATATAGTTTTAAATTGGTTTAAAATCATCCCCCAATAAACAATTGGTTTAAAACAAACCTTTTCAGTATTTAAATTATTTCATTTTGTTCATTCGTAATCGTTGCTAGGCTTAGTTTTCGTGCATTTTGTCCAAAAGATGTTTATTTAATGCTTGTTTAAAAATGGTGCTTTTTACGTAGTGTTTTTTTGTGAGTAAACAATAGATGTATATAGGTTGTAGATAAGTTAACTAATAGATAAATAATTGTTTGTAAAACAAGGACTCCGTTTTTGTTTTAGTATATAGCTGAATGATTTGTTTTGTAAATACTGGCTGTAGTGTACAGGTAGAGGTACTTAATCTTGAAATAAATGGTTTTGGTCAATTGTGTTAACGACTAATAACCTACTTTGGATCGTTTTTTAAACACAACAATTTTTTAATTAAAAAAGTTTATTTACATGAAAAAAATGTACGTTTTTAAAGTTTGTGCATTTCTATTTGTTCTTTTTAGTTGGAGCAATAGTATAATGGCGCAAGAAAGCAGGATATACAGTCCAGCAGGGTCTAGTAACGATCTTAAAAAAAACATTAATATTTTATCGTTCGATAGTGTTAATGAATTTGCAAGAATTAAGCTTGGTGTTGAAGGAGTTCCCTCTCCTGTAGATGTAAGTGCAGTTTCTGATGGTAACGATGTTACTATAACGTGGAAAATGCCTGCTGTTAACGCAAAATTAAGCGAAGGGTTCGAAAGTGCAACGTTTCCTCCAGTAGGTTGGTCTGTTGCAAAGAGTGCAACTATTAATGGTGTTCAGACGGCTCCAAGTGCTAGCGAAGGGCAATGGTTTCAAAATAGTGCCGAATCGTTTAACGGAAATGGAGCTAAATATGTTCATAGTGGTGATTATTCATGTGCTATTGCATATGCTGCAAAAGGTTTTAATTGGTTGGTTTCTCCTGAGATTGCTGTTGCTGATGGAGATATGTTAAATTTCTGGTTGCATTATACTAATGGTAAAGCTAGCGATGGTAATTATTATTATAGTAATTTCCGTGTAATGGTATATGCTGATGGAGTTTGGAACCAAGAGCTTTTCTATACCGATGGAACAGAGGTGAATAATTATAATAGTGAAGTAGCTGTAAATCTTACTAAATATAATGGTAAGACTGTTAAAATAGCTTTTGTACAAGAGTATACCGACGGTTACGAGATGATGATTGACGATATAACTGTTGTTGGTAACGATGAGGCTCCTGCTGATGAACTAGCAAAATACAAGTTTAATGTATATCGTAATAATGTGAAAGTAAATGCTAGTCCTATTCCTTATTCTGAAGAGCTTAAATACAAGGAATCTGTTGCCGCTACAGGTATTTACAATTATTTTGTTACTCTTATCGATAAAGACAATAAAGAGTCGTTCCCTTCGAGTACTGTCTATGCAAAAGTTTATAATACTATATCACAGATTCCTTATTTGCAAAATTTCGAAACAGAATCTGTTGATAACGATTTTATATTTTATAATGGTGACTTTGCTTTTAAAGTAGGTGTAACTAATGATTTTGTTGGTGCTGCATACTCAATTCCCGCTAGAGATGGTAAGTTTGTTGGTGTAAATACTTCTAGTGCTACCACTAAAGTATATGATGTTTTAGAAATGTGTCCAGTAAATATTTCTGGATATGGTCGTGCTTTTTTTAGTATGGATTATGTAGCTGATATTCCTGCTTTCTGTCTTGTTGGACGTAAAGATGTAAATTCGGAATGGGCTATTCTTAAGCAGTTCGATTATGCTAAAGATTGGACTAAGGTGTCGTATACACTTCCAGATGAATGTTTAGTTGAAGGTTACCAGTTTGGTTTTTATTATGATAATTTAGCTAAAAAGTCCAACGGAGTAGCTTTCGATAATGTTAAGATCGATGTGCTTAGCGGAAAGCACTTAGAGCTTAGATATCATGGACAGACTGTAGAAAATGCTAAAGAGATTTTTGTTGGTAAAATTGATGCTGGCAAAACTAAAGAATGTACTCTTGTAGTTGCAAATATTGGTTCTGAGGATATAAATATTTCTGATATAACTGTTAGTGGTGATGCACAGTTTGTTCTTAAAACAAATAGAGGTGTTGTTAAGCCATCGGCTACAGAAAATATTGTTGTTCTGTATACCCCTACCGAAGTAGGTGCTGAGTACAGCTCAAAGCTTTCGTTTACTAGCGATGCTGAAAGTGGAAATTTTGAAGTTACACTTAAAGGTTCTTGTGGAAAATCGGAGTGGACTTATATGCTTTATTTATTCGAGGATGAACAGGGCTTAAACGGTAACCGTGATTTTAACGAATGGGAGGTTAACGGATCTATTGATGGAGTTGTTAACTACATTGTGCTTTACGATGCTAACGACGATAGTAAAGATGGTATTTACTATGTTACAAAAGATGCTAATGGAATGAACACTGAGATTATCTCACCTTGTATTAGTACTCACATGAATGAGGGGCTTGATATGAATAAGTATACTACTTTACAAGAGTTTATTCTTTGGGGAAAAGAAAACTTTCCTGCTGAACACTATGGATGTAATGTATGGGATCATGGATCGGGTATTTTTAAGCGAGGCGGTGCTCAGTCGAGAACAGCTTGTGGAGATATGTTTCTTTGGGATCTTTCTAAAGCAACTAAAGCATTTAAGGCTGTTGATGGTAAAGGTTTCGATATTTTCGGTTTCGATGTTTGTTTGCTTGGTCAGGTAGAGACCGTTTATCAGCTTAAGGATGATGTTGATATAGTTGTTGCTTCTGAAAAAACTGAGCCGGGAAATGGTTGGGAATATATAACAATGTTTGCTCCATTAAATGCAAATCCTAAAATAGATATTCAGGAGCTTGCTAAACATTTTGTTACAGCATATAACGATTCTTATAGCGGAGGTTCGCAAGGAACTAAAGCTGTTACTCAAGCTGCTACTAGTACAGCTATATTTAAATCAGATTTTATTCCTGCTTTTAATGCTTTTGCCGATGCTGTTTGTGCCGAGATGAATACTATTAAGCCTATTGTTAAAGCGGCTCGTAATGCTTCTTGGTACTCAAACCCTGAAGATGGTGATAAATTTAAAGACCATAAAGATTTTGGTAACTTCCTTGATATATTAAAAGCAAAGGATGGTATTTCTAATAACATTAGGACTGCTATTACTAATGTACGTAGTGCTTATGATAAGTCGATTTTAAAGACAGCTCAAAATCAACGTCCAAAAGCTACTGGTCTTAAGATTTGGTTTCCTGAGGAATTTTCAAAAACTGAAGTTTTTGGTCAAGTGTATACAAGACCCGACAAATTTTTAACGATTTCGGAAACACGTTGGGATGAATTCCTTAAAATTTATGAGAATCCAGTTGCTCCTAGTGCTCCAACACCTTTGTTTAATGTAATAGGTAGTACAGAAATGTTCCCTGGAGGTGTTGTTTCATTCCAAGATATTACTTTTTGTATTCCTGTTTCTACCGAGCGTAAATGGACTATTACCCCAGCTACATTCGAGTTTGTTGAAGGAACCACAGAAGTGTCTGAGAAGATATCTGTAAAATTTACTGCTCCTGGTAAATATACTGTTGCTTTAACGGTAACTAATAGTGTAGGTAGTGAAACTGTTTCGAAAACAGATGTAGTTTCTGTTAATAGTTTTAATTTTCTTGCTCCTAATAATCTTACCGCAAATCTTGATAAGTCAACAAATAAAGTTACTTTAAATTGGAAAGATGGTTCTCTTGATGGAACAGGAGCTAAGTTAAATGAAGGTTTTGAAGGCTCTGCATGGCCACCTGCTGGTTGGGAGATTAAGAATAGTACAACTATTGATGGTGTTCATAATGCACCTGCTGCTGATGCTAAAACTTGGTTTCAGTGTAACGAAAAATCATTTGATGCTGAAAAACCAAATCCAGAATATATCCATTCAGGAAAATATTCAGCTGCCTGTCCATTCCAGGCAAAAGATTTCAATTGGTTGATTACTCCATCAATGGATATTGTTGATAAAGATCAGCTTAAATTCTGGGCGTGGTATAAAACAGGTGTTTCTAATAATGATAACCAGTTCTATACTACCAAGCTACATGTTATGGTTGAGGCTGATGGTGTTTGGAACGAAGAGTTGTTATTAGATACCAAAGAGGAGACAACTGCATACGATAGTGAGATTGTTATCGACCTTTCTAAATATGCAGGTAAATCGGTTAGAGTAGCATTTATGCAAGAGTATACCGATGGTTTCCAACTTATGATTGACGATGTTTCAGTTACAACTGCTACAGAGCGTAATACAAGAGGTGGTGATGGTACACTTGATACTTATAAGATTTATAGAGACGGTGTTGAGATAGCTACTGCTAAAGAGCTTACTTATGAAGATCAGTTAGATGCAACAGAGGCTACTTACGAGTATTATGTAACTGCTGTTTATGTTAATCCTAATGGTGAGTCGGTAGCTTCTAATAA
>Ga0193962_1001444_pt1 | contig 11091 bp, 11 predicted proteins | sample FB_5_MG_FD_140335 | JGI IMG/M metagenome (GOLD analysis project Ga0193962, IMG submission 140335) | Microbial mat bacterial communities from the Broadkill River, Lewes, Delaware, United States - FB_5_MG | ecosystem: Environmental > Aquatic > Freshwater > River > Microbial mats | place: USA...
AATTGGTGAAAAACCAGAGTTTTCATTTGAGCCAAAAGAACATTGGGATTTAGGTGAAAAAGATGGTTCATTAGATTTTCCAAGAGGTGTTAAATTAGCAAAATCTAGATTTGTAGCTATGCGAGGGCAAGCTGCTAAAATGGAGAGAGCACTTATAAATTATATGCTTGATTTTAATGCTAAAAGAGGTTTTGAAGAGTGGTATGTTCCTTTTATGGCAAATACTAATACACTTCAAGGAACAGGTCAACTTCCAAAATTTGAAGATGATTTATTTAAAATTGAGGACGAGGATTTATACTTAATTCCTACAGCAGAAGTTGTTTTAACAAACCTTTATAATGATGAAATTATTCCAAGTGAAGAATTACCAATGTTAATGACTTCTTATACTCCTTGTTTTAGAAAAGAAGCAGGAAGTGCAGGACGTGATACAAGAGGTTTAATTAGACAACATCAATTTGATAAAGTTGAAATGGTTGCTATTACTACACCAGAACAAAGTGAAAAAGTATTTGAAGATATGGTTTCTTGTGCAAGTGATTTATTAACTTCTTTAGGTTTATCTCATCAAAAAGTGCAGCTTTGTACTGGTGATTTAGGTTTTTCTGCAGCCACTACAATTGACTTAGAAGTTTGGTTACCAGGTCAGAATAAATATAGAGAAATTTCATCTATTTCTAATACAAAAGAATTCCAAAGTAGACGTGCAAAAATCAGATATAAAGATGGAAAGAAAAACATTTTAACTCATACTTTAAATGGTTCAAGTTTAGCAGTTGGTAGAACACTTGTTGCTATTATGGAAAACTATCAAAATGAAGATGGAAGTATCACTATCCCAGACGTTCTTAAAAAATATATGTAAAAGAACTAAGCTTAAGCTTAGTTCTTTTATCTCTCTTCTAAACTCCTAAAAATTATTACTAAATTGATTAATCGTTAAAATAAAGATATACTATTGTTATAAGGGTATAAAATGAAAATAATAATATTATTTATGATGTTTTTCTCAAGTGTAATAGCACAAATAAATATAGAAAAAAATGAATCTTTCTCAGATATTGAAAAAGAGTATATAAAAACAAATACAGTAACAATTGGAATGATAGAAGATTACTATCCTTTTGCATTTAAAAATAATGGAAAACCAAATGGATATTCATATGATTATTTAAATTTGATTATTAAAAAAAGTGGTTTAAAAATAGATATCAAAATGGATACATGGAGTAATATATTAAAAAAATTCAAAAATAAAGAACTTAATTTAATTGATACTATTTCATATAAAAAAGACAGAGAAAGTTTTACAAACTTTACAGAGCCTTATTTTCAAATTGCAAATGTAATTTTTGCCCGTAAAGGTGAGTTCCTTGATTATGAAAACTTTGAATCTTTAAAAGGAATGAAAATTGGTATAACAAAAGATATCTATTATTACGATACGGTAAAAGATTTAAATCTTTTTGAGCTAGTAACTTATAAGAATTCTAAGGAAAATATGAAAGCATTAGCATTTGGAGATGTTGATGCTGCATTTAATAATCATATGAGTGGACAAAGATATGTTAGTGAAGCTGGATATACAAATATAAAAATTCTTGATGAGTTAAATAGTAATACAATAAAAAAAGAAGATTTGAGAATTGGAGTAGAAAAAGAGAATGATATTTTATATTCAATTATAAATAAGTCTATAAAATTAATCTCAAGAAAAGAACTGGAGAAACTAAATAATAAATGGTTTAGTACACGTATAATACCTGATAATCAAGTTAATGATATTGGTTTAACCAAAGAAGAAAAAAAATATTTAGATGAAAAAGAGTTTATAAATATGTGTATTGATCCTCATTGGATGCCTTTTGAAAAACTTGATGAAAAGGGTAATCATATAGGAATTACGGCAGATTATTATAAAGTTTTAAGTAAGATGATAAATCAAAATATAAGAGTAATAAAAACAACTAGTTGGAATCAATCTATAGAATATGCAAAGAGTAGAAAATGTGATATTTTATCTTTAGCAATGCAAACACCAGAACGAAAACAATATATGGATTTTACAACTCCGTATTTAAAAATACCAATAGTTATTGCTACAAAACTAGATGTTCCTTTTATTGATAATATTGCAAGTTTAAAAAATAAAAGTGTTGGAATTCCTAAAGGATATGCTTTTGTTGAATTATTAAAGAAAAAATATAAAAATATAAATATTATTGAAGTTGATGATATTAAAGATGGATTAAAAAAAGTTAATCAAGGTGAATTATATGGCTATATAGGAACACTAGCTAGTATTAGTTATCAATTCCAAAATGGTTTAGGCACAGCTCTTAAGATAACTGGAAAGTTTGATGAGAAATGGGAACTTGCAATTGCTGTTAGGAATGATGATAAGATATTATTTAATATTTTAGAAAAACTAGTTGAAAAGATGGATGTTTTAGAACATCAAAGGATATTAAGTAATTGGATATCTATAAAATATGAAAAAGAAATTAATTATACAATTATAATATATTTATTAGTTGCAGTATTTGTAATAGCTTTATTATTTTTATATAGACAATATAGCTTAAAAAAATCTAATAGAGATTTAAAAATTGCTGTGGAAAAGAAAACAAAAGATTTACAAGCATTAAATGAAAGTTTAGAATCAAGAATTAAAGAAGAGGTAGAAAAGAACTTAGATATACAAGAAAAGCTTTTTAAATCAGAAAAAATGGCATCTATGGGAGAAATGATAGGAAATATTGCCCATCAATGGAGACAGCCTTTATCTATGATATCTATGGGAGCAACAGGTATGCAATTACAGAAGAGTCATGGCTTACTTAGTGATGAATTCTTTGAGCAAACTTGTATTGATATAAATGAAAATGCTCAATATCTTTCTAAAACAATTGATGATTTTAGAAACTTTATTCTAGGTGATAGAACTAAAGTTGTATTCACTTTAAGTAATGAAATCAATAGGTTCCTAAGTTTAGTAAAAGGCTCTATTACTAATAATAATATTAACATGATTGTTAATATAGAAAAAGAACTTGAATTATTTGGTTATCCTAATGAACTTCTTCAATGTGTGATTAATATTTTTAATAACTCTAGAGATATATTATTAGAAAGAGAAATTAAAAACAAATATATTTTCATTACATCGTATACTGAAAACAACAATATAATCATAAAAATAAAAGATAATGCAAGAGGAATAAATAAGGATATTCTTCCTAAAGTTTTTGATTTATATTTTACTACAAAACATCAATCTAAAGGGACAGGTATTGGACTTCATATGACATATAACTTAATTGTAAAAGGTATGAATGGAAGTATTGAAGTTCATAATGCAAAATATACTTATGAAAATAATGAGTATAGTGGGGCTGAATTTGTGATTAAAATTCCTAAGGAAACTTAGGAAATATTAGATTTAGCCCAAGTCCCAAAAGCTTGTTTTTCAAACTTCATTTTTCCTTTTTTGCTTTTATAAATATTTATCCATGCTTGCCAGTTTTTATTATCAAGATTAGGATAATCTAACCTAAAATGACTACAACGACTCTCTTTTCTCATTAATGATGCTTTTAATTTCATTTTTGCACTTATTATCATATTGATAGTTTCATGTGCAAGTCTTAATTCATGAAAATCTTCTGCTTTTAAATATGGAAGATGAGATTGTTCAAGCTCTTCTACATAAGCTAAAGCACCTTTTAGCATATTTTCTTTTTTTATATATAAAACAAAATTTGGAATCATTATTCCTTGCAGTGTTTGAGTTACCCAAGCAGGAGAATATCCAGCTTTTTTATTTAAAGGTGCTAAGATTTCTTTTTTTATTGTTGCTATTTTTTTATCTGAAATCTTTGTCATTTTTATATTTTTTGCATACTCAGCACTTGCTTTTCCTGCTATATCTCCTTGAACAGCTGATCCTGCCAAAGATGAACCAATTTGAGTATATATACCACCTGACATATAAGAGCCAAGAGCATCTCCAGCAGCATATAAGCCTTTAATTGTAGACTCACAAAATTCATTTATAGGAACTAGTCCCTCTGATTTATGTATTGCTAATCCAGCACTAGAACCTCCAACAGGAGTTCCATTCATACCTGGAGGTAAACCTTCTTTTTTGCCATTTCTTGGAGGAGGAGGTCCTTTTCTGTGTTTATGATCACCTCTTGGGTCTTCAGTCATTTTAAATTCACTAGGAGTATAAGGCCCACCTTTTATATCACTTGTAATCATCCCTGGAGGTCCCATTTTCACATCATTACCACTTGTATATGCCATATAATTAATATCTACTCCTAAATGATGATTTACTTGAACTTGTGTAGTTTCAGGTTTTTTCTCAAACATTCCATGCCAATTACCAAAAGCATCTGCAGGGTTTTTTGAATTCCCAACATGACCATCATTCCACTCTTTCCCTGTAACTTTTGCACCTATATTATAAGCCATAATTGTTCCATCATGAGTTAAATCTCTTAATGGAAAACCGTTAGGTTTAAAGCCTCCTGCTCCTGTACATAAAATCACACTTTTTGCAGTAAAAGTATATATCTTTTCATCATCTAAACTAAATCCTGCTGCACCAGCAATCTTACCATCTTGTTTAATCAAGTGAGTTATCATTACACGTTCTAAAAGTGGAATATTTCTTTCTTCAATAGGTTTAGAAAAAGATTTATTATATAAAGCTGATTCAAAAAAACCCCAATCTTTTAATTCTTTAACTCTTTGTTTTGAATTTTGTGCCATTTGTTTTGTATAAGTTTTATTATTTGTACCTAAAGCTGATCTTGAAACTTTTTCAACAAATTCATCAATAGATAGTTTTTCTTTTTCTTCATCATAAGAGAATATTCCTTTTGCAAATGGAGTTTGACCAGAAGTTCCAAGTCCTCCTTTTGATACCATCATGACTTTTGCACCTGCATCATGAGCTTTTACACTTGCAAAGAGTCCAGCCATTCCACTACCAATTACTAGAACATCAACTTCATAGTTACTCTCTTCTAGGTTTTCTAGATTAATCTTTACTTCATTATTAGCCCATCCAAGTGTAGAACTTAAGCTTGTTAACCAAAGCATACTAATTGCATTACTTGTAATATTTAAAAATTCTCTTCTTGAAGTATTATTTTCTTTCATGATTCTATCCTTTGTTTTTATTTGTTGTAAAATACGATTTAAATAGAAGTATAGAAGCTGCTAAGCTAATTAAAATTACTAAGATACTCATGCTAAGATTCATATGTTTACCTGTTTCAATTGAATGCCAAGAAGCAAAAATTATAAAGACTAAAGCTAAACTTCCATGGAATATTTTCCATGCTTTATAACTCATTTTTAATTTATCTTTTAATATTGAAGTAAGTCCAAGAAGTAATATTAAACACCAGCCAATAATACCTAGTATAATTGCTAAGCTATCAAAAGTTGTAATCATTTTTATAAATGAATCTAGAGGTCTTGGTCCAACTTCAAAGAATCTAGGAACAACAATTAAAAAAGGATGAAATAATAGTATAGGTATAGCTGTATATCCAAGAATTTTATGTATTTTTATAATTTTTGAAGATTGAAAAATGCTCTTTAATCCAATATTTAAATTTGATAAAAAGAATTGTAAGAGTACTACAAAAAAAGCAAGGATTGTAATAATTGAAATAGTATCTTTTAAAATGCTTCTTTGTGGTATTTGTGTAAATATAAAAAAAACCATAGGTAAAAAGACAAAAAATATTAATAGCAATACCATATATAAGGATTTAAGATTTAAGTTCATTTTTAACCCCAAGACACTATTACTGGAATGGATTTTTCTGATGTTATTGTTATTGCATCTACAGGACAATAGAGTCTGCATAAATGACAAATCTGGCAATCTTCAACATATTTTATTTCTGCTTTATTTGATTTTCTGTTCATTCTAATTACATCAGTTGGACATACTTTAACACATGTTTCACACCCAATACAACCGCTAATATCTGATATAGCCATAATAATCACTCCATATTTTTATAAAGTAATTATAGGCTTGTTGTTTAAACAAGTTATAAATATTAAGTAAATAAAGGTAAATGAGTAATTATTAAAAATTTTGGATTGTAATTATTTTGATTTTTATATTGAAAGTTTAAAAGAGAAGTCTTATCCTGAAAAAAATTTTACAGCTACGTAATTTCTTTACTAAGGAGAGATAATAGATAAAACTTCTATTTCAAAAATTATATCATAAAAAATGCTATTTTAATGCTACGTTAGTATTTTTTTTTGAAATTTGTATATTAGAATATAAATTTAAGTAAATTTTAATTTTTGTAAAAAGAAAATGAATATAAGTAATGGATGATTTTTTAAGAAAGGTATAAAAGAAGTTTTATCATGAAAAATCTTATATTGACTTTTTATTTTAAAAGGAGGGGAGAGATAAAACTTCTTATTATGGTGTAATTGTATCAGTATCAAAATCTTAAGTTAATGACATAAATCAATAAAATGCTATTTTACAAAAACTTTTGAATCATATAGTTTTTTATTAATTCTTACTTCAAGATAACCTTTTGTCACCTTTTTATGTATAAAGGTTTGTTCTTGCGCTATTTTTATTTTTTGCTTGTTATAAATTGAAATTGACTTAGTTAAAACTCCAGTAGAATTTCCTATTCTTACATCTGCTTTATCTTTATTCATATTTCCAAAAATTACAATTTTTGAATAACAAGTTCCATTGTAATTATCTTTTGTTTCTTTTAGATGTTGAACATTTTCACCTTTGCCATTTTCATGAAAAATTCCAATAGCATGTACTTTTTTAATTTTTGAAGAGTAAGCATTTAAACCGCTTATTGAAAGTAATAGTAAAGTTAAAATTATAAATATTTTTTTCATAAGATAACTTTACTATATTTTTGTGAAATATTTGTAAATTATTTTTTATAAGGTGAATAACTTACATGACGAATTAATTCACCAGAAGTTAATTTTAGTTGGTCATATTTAACTTGATATTCAACTTTTTTTTCAAAACTCATTGGTGTTCTAATAGATTTATATTCAATTAATTTATCATCTTTATATACACCAGAAATTTCAGCATATACCCAGTAATAACCTTGGTCTTTTCGTAAATTTTTTACATAACCTGACCACTTACCTTTTGTTTGTAATTCATTCCATAAGTCTTGAAATACAGCTTTTGGCATATCAGGGTGTCTTACAACATTATGAGATTGACCCAATAACTCATTTGCTTCATATCCTGAAATTTGTGCAAATGTATCATTTACATAAGTAATAACACCTTTTAAATCTGTTCTTGATACGATTAACTCTTCACTTGGTACAATTGTTTCTAATAAAAAATTACTTGAATTATATTCCATGATTATTTTCCTGTATTATCAAATGTTCTTGCAAAACCTTCTAAATCTTTCTTTTTTAAATCCCCATTATAAACTATATCTTTAGGATCTATATCTTCGTCATTTAAAACTTTTGGTACAACTTCCGCATTATCTAAAACTTCCATATGTGCACTTAACTCATCTTCACTATATGCCATTTGCATATCAGCTGATGCTACATGTGGAATTGCTTCTATTACTCTTAATTTCTTTAGCTCTTCTTCAACTCCAGCACCTTCAATAGTAATAATAATTCTTCCTAATTCATCATGCATATGATAATCACATACATCACATTTTTTTAAAGACTCTACTACTTCATCTAGATACTTTGGTAATGTTTGCACTACAATACTTGAAACGTTCATTTTATAATCCTTTTGTTTTAATCAATTAATCTTAATCAATTTTATAGTAATTTATTCTTTCATCATCACTTGTGACAAAAACTTCTTTCTCATTTATAAATACAATATTTGTAAGAGTTGTATTATTACCTTTTAGCATAGATAAATCTCTTTGTGTTTTAGTATTAAAAACTTTTACTTCATTTTGTTCATTACTTGCAATTCCTGCAATTTTTCCACTTGGACTTAATCCTGCACTATAAATTAAAAAAGATGTGTTTTTATGATAAGCACTATTAGCTTTTATATCATAAACTGCAGCACGTCTATCTTGACCTGCTGTTAAAATGATATTGTTTTTTATATCTACTTGAAAAACATTATCTAAGTTTTGTTTTGCAAATGTTTTTATTAAATCAGAACTAGCAACATCTACAAGTTTTAAAATACCACTTTCATCAGCTACTACAACTTGTTTTCTATCTTCGTTTAAAGAAAAGTTAGAAAACTTTGATTGTGATAATTGTATATCATATATTTTTTTATTTGTTTTTAAATCATATAAATATAATTCATTTGATAAAAGTGCAAATAATATTTTATCTTCTGATACAAATTTTGCACGTGCAATATACATTTTTTCTTTTGCTGAAATTATTTCTTTTAGCTTTGAATCTTTATAAATATTTATAGCTCTTCCACCTTTGTTTCCTTGTGAAAGTATTAGTATTGAGTCTTTTAAAACATCAACACTATATATTTTAGAATTAATTTCATCACCCATAAAATCTTTTATTTTAGGTAATGTAATTGAAGATATCTTTTCTTTTGTGTTTATATCAAAAATATCTACTTTTGATGCTTTTGTTGCTACATATAACTTACCATTTTTTATTACAAGATCTGTAATACCACCACTTGCTAAATATGTGTAGCTTGGATTTATATCTTTTGCATTTAATGTAAAAAGAAATAAAACTAGAAAAATAGCTGCTTTGATAAAAGTCATAGTTTTCCTTTATTAGATTATTTTTATAGCTTGTGTTGGACATACTTTTATGCAAAATCCACATGATGTACAGTTATCATTTATTTCAGGTCTAAACATACCTAAAAAATCGATAGCTTCATCAAAACAAGGATCTTTACAAGAAAAACACATAGTATCATTCCATGCTAAACAAGTACTTATATCTATTTGTATTTTAGCATTTATATTCTTTTTATCTTCAATAGATAAAACTTCATTTGGACAAGCAATTGCACATTCATCACAATATGTACATCCATTTAAGGAAAAGTCAATTATTGGAGTTTTATCATCTTTTATAACGATAATATTTTCTTCACAAACAGTACTACAAATTCCATCACACTCTATACAGTTTGTTAAAAAAACTTCTTCATCTTTATAATAAGGTGGTCTTAAAATAATCTCTTGCTTTTCTTTTGTTTTAAAAGAAGAAGCAAGAGAGCTAAATAGCTCTCTTCTTTCCATAACTAATACTTATTTTTTTAATGTATCTAAGTCATCAAGGATTACTTCATCCCAGCTTGATTTAAATTCACCATCTTTTTTAGTAAAAGCTGCTTCAAAATTATTTTTAACTGCTAATTTACCAGTTGTTTGAGGTGCATGACATTGAGTACAATTAAATCTTGCTCCTGCTAATTGCTCAATTGGTTTTACTGAAACTTCATTTTTCATATTATCAATTGATTTTGTAAATTGTTTCCCATCAAATTTATGTTTTGGTCTAAAATCCATAAAGTGTGATTTAGGAATTGGTGTTGCGCCCATTGATTCTGCAACTGCAGGTTCATGACACATTGTACATTGGTTATTATTAATAGTAATTGGTAACATACCATCTACATCATGAGGAATCATTGGTGGAGCATCTTGAAATGCTCTTTTGATTTTCTTAGATGTACCTGCTGCATCTGTTCCATACATTACTTTATCAGCAGTAGTATCTTTTTCACTATAAATAGTTGTTTTTCTTAATCCTAAAGATTCTTCACTAACAGTCTTTTCTGCAGCACTCATTGTTGTAGCGTATAAAGTTGCTACTGCAGCAATTGCTAAAGTTAATTTACCTAACTTCATTATCTTTTCCTTTTTTTAAATTCTTAATTGAAAAATTAAGAGCATCATCATCACACACTTCAATACATCTTCCACAATTTGTACATTCTCCGCTTAATACGGGAATTGATTCTTTTGTAACCATATGAAGAACTTGTACTTCCGGACAAACTTCTTTACATTTCATACAAGCTGTACAATTTGGTGCATTATGATGAACTCTAATTAGACTAGTTTTCCCTATTAGTGAATAAGCTCCACCAAGAGGACAAACATGTCCACACCAGCCATTTTTTAAAACAAATAAATCAAAAAGAAATATTACTAGTATTGCAGCCCAACCAAAACCTAAACCGAATATAATTCCTCTATGAACCATAGAGATTGGTGAAATAAACTCAAATGCAGCTAATCCCATAAAAAATGAAATAACTAAACTAATAGCAAGTACCCAATATCTTATATTTCGTGAAGCTGGTTGCTTTTTTTGGATTTGATTAAATCCAAGTTTTCTTCTTAAATAGTTTGCTAAATCTGTAATCATATTTACAGGACAAACCCAAGAACAAAAAGCACGACCACCAACAGTCATATAAAAAATTGTAATGATTAAAGCTCCAACAATAATATCAATTGATATTACTGCACCTGCAACAAACATTTGTAATACTGCATATGGATCACTAAGAGGAATAATTCCTGCTAATAATGATGAAGATAAATTTCCTGTTAGAAAATTTATTCCATATACATTCGCAATTACATATAAAACCATAATTAAAACTTGTGAGATTCTTCTTGCTATTAAAAATCTATATTTATCTAATAGTGTTTTCATTAGTATAAGTCTCCTGAGTCATTTAAAGAATCTAATGCAGAATCTTTACTAATTTCAGTTCTTGTTTCTTTACTTGTTGCATTTTCAAGTCTTTTTTCATCTGTTTTATCCCAGCCTTTGATATAATAATCACCTGCTTTTCCTTCTGCAACTTCTCTAGGAAGTATAAAAATCGCTGCTTTATCAGTTACACAAGCTTTTTCACACATTCCACAACCAGTACATACGTCCGCGTGAACGATTGGTTTCATAAATGCGTGTTTACCTGTTCTTTCATTCTTTGTGTATTCAATGCTAATAGCTTCTCCTAAAAGAGGACAAGCTCTATAACATGCATCACATTGAATTCCCCAAAAAGCAATACAAGAATTATCATCAATA
>Ga0193962_1001448_pt1 | contig 11077 bp, 9 predicted proteins | sample FB_5_MG_FD_140335 | JGI IMG/M metagenome (GOLD analysis project Ga0193962, IMG submission 140335) | Microbial mat bacterial communities from the Broadkill River, Lewes, Delaware, United States - FB_5_MG | ecosystem: Environmental > Aquatic > Freshwater > River > Microbial mats | place: USA...
AATATTTTAACACTAAGAATGTATATGAAGAAGATGTAATAAAATTACATCTTCTTTTTAATTATAATAATTTAATATTATTATCCCATTGGATATAAAATATCAGCTTGAATTCTTTCAATTTTACTCATTAACTCATTATCAATATTAAATTTAAAAGCTTCTAGGGATTCATCTAATTGAGACAATTCTCTAGCACCTATAATTGTAGAAGCTACAAAATCAAAATGTTTTGAATAAGCAACTGCTAAAGTAACAGGAGAAATACCATACTCTTTTGATAATTGCACATATCTACTTGTAGCTTCTAATGTTTTAGGATTAACAAATCTTGTAGCTTGTGCTTGAACTCTTGGATTTGGATTATTTACATAAGCTGAAAACCTTGCATTTTCTGGATAAAAGTTATTACTATATTTTCCTGATAAAACGCCCCCACCTATTGGTGAATATGGAAGAAGCGAAATGTTTTCATTTTTACATACAGTAGAAAGTTCATCTAGAAATCTAGGATTTAATAGTGAAAAATTATTTTGAATAGATTGAAACCTTGATAAGTTTTTATTTTTAGCCGTTTCATTCGCTTTTGTAAGTCCATAAGCAGAATCATTTGAAGTTCCTAAGTATCTTACTTTTCCTTCTTTTACTAAATCATCAAAAGCTCTTAAACTCTCTTCAATAGGTACAATTGGGTCTGGCCAATGCATTTGATAAAGATCTAAATAATCAGTGTCAAGTCTTTTTAAACTTCCTTCAATTGCTTTTTTAATATGAAAAGAATCAATAGCTGTAAGCCCATGTCTTTGAGGTGGAACAAACCAACCTGCAGCTGCTCCACTTACTTTTGAAGCTAAGATAATAGAATCTCTTTCTTTAGTCTTTAACCACTCCCCTACCCATTCTTCTGTATCTCCAGCAGTTGCTTTTTTAGGAGGTACGGGGTAAAGCTCAGCTGTATCATAAAAATTTATTCCATTATCATATGCTTTATCCATTATCTTAAAAGCTTCTTTCTTAGATGTAGTAGAACCAAAAGTCATAGTTCCCATACAAATTGAAGAAACTCTAAGTCCACTATTTCCTATGTATCTAAAATCCATAATATTTCCTTCATATTTTTAATAAGTGATTATAACTATATAAAAAGTTTATTTCAATTAATTTTTTATTGAATTTAAAATTGTTTCAACATTACATTTTGTAGAATTATCACAATCTTTAAACTCATGACTTAAAGACATAACTAAATTTCCTAAAATACTTGAAATGATTTCAATAGATATCTCTTCTGTATTGCAATCTTTAAACTCTTTAGTTTGTATTCCTTTTTTTAAATGATAATTTATAAGATTTAAAACCTGTTCATTAAAACCATGTAATTTTTTTACTTCATCATTCTTTTTATTAAATGTTAATCTTAAAAATTCAATTAAAACATAAGTAAATTTTTCATCTTTTTCTTTCGATTTAAAAAGGTATTTAACAATAAAGAGAATCTTCTCTCTATTGCTTTTAAAATCATCAACTTTTTCATTGATTTGATTATGAACATTATCGAAATAATCTTTTATATATTCATTAATTACATCATCTTTATTTTTAAAATATTCATAAAAAGTCCCCTTGCCAATATTCGCTAGATATGTAATTTCAGAAATTGTTGTTTCACTTATACCTTTAGAATAAAATAAATCTGAAGCTATTTTCATAATTTCATTTTTTCTTATTTTCTTTAAATTATTCTTATCCTCATTCATAATATCAACTTTCTTTGTCTTCTAATAATCTTTTTTTCTCCATTTTTTCATCACTATTTGTAAGTTTTTCAACTACATAATAAAACATTGGAATAAAAATAATTGCTATAAATGTAGCTGCTAACATACCCCCAATAACACCTGTACCAATAGAGTGTCTACTAGCTGCACCTGCTCCTTGAGATATTGCTAAAGGAACAACTCCAATTGTAAATGCTAATGAAGTCATAATAATAGGTCTTAATCTTAATTTTGCAGCTTCAACTGCTGCATCAACTAATTTCATTCCTTCTTTTCTTTTGTGTAATGCAAACTCAACGATTAAAATTGCATTTTTTGCACTAAGTCCAATAAGTACCAATAATCCAACTTGGAAATAAATATCATTAGATAATTCTCTCCAAACTGTAGCTTCAATAGAACCTAATACTGCGAACGGAACAGCAAATACAATAGCAATTGGTAAGAACCATCTTTCATATAAAGCTGAAAGAACTAAATATAAGAAAATAATACCTGCTATAAATGCTAAACTACTATTAGTTGATAACTCTTTTTCTTGATAAGCAGTTCCTGTCCATGCAATAGAATAATCACTAGGAAGAACTTCTTTAGAAATTTTTTCAATTACATTTAATGCTTCACTTGAGCTAACTCCAACAGAAGGAGAACCTGAGATTTTAGCTGATTGGAACATATTCATTCTAGTAATAATATCAGTCCCTGTTGTTTTCTTAATTGCTACAAATGATGTAATAGGTAATAATTCTCCATTACTTCCTCTAACAAAAATCTTATTTAAATTTTCTGGGTTTTCTCTATATTTTTGAAGTGACTCAATAACAACATTATAATTTTTACCATTTAATGTAAAATCATTCACATACTTGTCTGCTAAACTTGCATTTAAAGCTGTAAAAATATCACTTGTTGTAACACCTTTTGAGAATGCTTTTTGATAATCTACTTCCATTTTGTATTTTGGAGTATTAACATTAAGTGTAGTTCTAACTCCTGTTAAACTTGGATTAGCATTTGCTTTTTTTACAATTTCACTTACATATTTGTTTAATTCTAAAATATCTGTACTATTTCTAGCTTGTACATACATATCAAAACCACCTGTCATAGACATACCTGGAATTGGAGAAGGAACAACACCGAAACTAAATCCTTCACTTGTAGTTTGCATTAATTGACCTGTAAACTTTTTAGCTAAAAATGGAGTTTGTTGATCAGGATTTAATCTTTGACTCCAATCTTTCATATCAACAAATGTAATCATTGCATTTGTTCTATTTGTAAATGTACCAAAATCCATACCAGGAATTTGGAATACTTGTTCAACATTTGGGTTTTGTGTAACAGTATCATAAATTTGACCTGCAAGTTTTTCTGTTCTTGTTAATGAAGAACCTGGAGGATTATAAGAAAGAATAAATACATTTCCTTGATCTTCTGTTGGAACTAATGATGTATTCATTTTTCCATATTCCGAATATGTAACATAAACTATAGCTGCATAAATAACTAAAAATACAACTGATAATTTAATTACAAATTTAACTAATTTTGCATATCCATTAGATAAAGATTCAAACATTCTATTAAACCATCTAAAGAAAAAGTTTGGCTCACCATGGTTTGGTTTTAATAGTAAAGTACAAAGTGCTGGTGTTAATGTTAATGCAACAAAACCTGAAATTGCAACAGAAATTGCAATAGTAACAGCAAATTGTTTATACATTACACCTGAAAGTCCGCCAAGAAAAGCTACAGGTAAAAATACAGCAGATAAAACTAAAACAATTGCGACTAAGGCACCTGAAACTTCTTGCATAGCTTTCATTGTTGCATCTTTTGGACTCATACCATCAGACATATGTTTTTCAACATTTTCAATAACAATAATAGCATCATCAACAACAATACCAATGGCTAAAACTAATCCAAATAATGTAAGAAGATTTATACTATAACCAAGTGCATACATACCAGCAAATGCCCCAACAATCGAAATAGGAACAGCTAAAATTGGAATTAGTGTAGCTCTCCAGTTTTGTAAGAATATATAAATAATTAACATAACTAAAATCATAGCTTCAATAAATGTATTAACAACTTCATTGATAGAAATTTTAATAAATGATAATGTTTCATAAGGAACTTTATAGGCAACTCCATCAGGGAAAATCTTCTCAATTTCACTAATTTTTGTATTAATTGCAGCATCAGTATCTAAAGCATTTGCCCCTGATTGTAAGAAAATACCAAAAGGAATTGCATTTTTACCATTATATAAAGGTTTTCTTGAATAAGACGCAGCACCAAGTTCAACTGTTGATACGTCTTTTAATAATACATTTCTTCCTCTTTCATCAGACTTTAAAATAATATTTGCAAATTGTTCCGCATTTTCAAATCTATTAGGCGTTTGTAATGTATATGTAAACATTTGCTTACTCGCAGTTGGTTCTTGACCAAATTTACCAGCAGCATATTGTTCATTTTGATCTTTGATTTTTGTAATTACTTCAGCAGCAGTTAAATTGAAACTAACTAATTTATCAGGATCAATCCAAACTCTCATAGCATATTCTTTTTCACCAAAAATAACTACATCACCAACACCTTTAATACGTTTAAGTTCATCAACTATATTGTTTTTTGCATAATTTGATAAAAACAAAGTATCTTTAGAATTATCAGGAGAAATTAATGCATAAACTTTTAGCATACTTGCTGATCTTTCACGAACATTTAATCCTTGACTTTGAACAACTGTTGGCATTGTAGAAAGAACTGTTTGTACTCTATTATTTACATTTACTTTTGCATCTTGCTTATCTGTTCCTACTTCAAAGAAAATACTAATAGAAGCTGTTCCATCATCTGATGTTGTTGATTCCATATAAATCATATTTTCAACACCATTTAAGCTTTCTTCTAATGGTGCAACAACTGTTTGTGCAATAGTTTGAGCACTAGCTCCAGCATATGTAGTAGATACAATAATTTGAGGAGGCGATACTTGAGGGTATTGCTCAACTGGCAAGTTTTTAATTGCCAAAAGTCCAGTAAGAAATATGATAATTGAAATTACCGATGTAAATACTGGATTTTTTATAAAATAAGTTGAAATCATTTTATTTTTTTCCTTCTACTATTTGTACCTTTGAATTTGGTCTAAGCTTTGCAATATTACTTAATACAATTTTCTCTCCACTTTTTAAACCACTACTAATAACAACACCTGTTTGAGTATTTTCACCTGTTAATACAACTGGTCTAATTTGAACTGTAGATTTATCATCAATTACATATACAACTGAAGCACCCCCATTTTGCATAATTGCAATTTCTGGAATACTAATTACACCTGGGATAGCTATATTTTCTACATTAATATTTGTAAACTGTCCTACAATAACTTTATTATCTTTATTAGGAAACTCTGTTCTTAATAAAAGTGTATCTGTTGAAGAATCTAATATAGGAGAAATATATTTTAAAGTTCCACCTACAATACATTCATTTTGACAATTCATAGAAAACTTTACTTCTTTTGATTTTATATGACTTAAGTATTTACCTAAATCAGTTTGAGGTAATGAGAATTCAACATAAACAGGATCAACTTTTGTAATAGTTGTTAATACAGTATTTGCATTTACATAGTTACCAACATTTAATAAAGTAGTAGAAATAATACCATCCATTGGCGCTTTAATTTGTGTATAACCATATTGAATTTTTGCATTTGTTAATGCAGCTTCAGCATTTTTTGTATTTGCTAATGCATTTTGATAGTTGTAATAATATTCATCTTTTTGAGATGCACTAATTGACTTTTGCTCATATAATTTTTTATATCTTTTCCAATCATTTGTAGCTTTTACTAATAATGATTTTGCGCTATTTAAAGCAGCTCGTGATGAATCAATATTTGCTTGATATGTTCTTTGTTCAATTTTATATAATTTTTGACCTTTCTTTACAAAAGAACCCTCTTCAAAGTATCTATTTTGAAGTGCACCTGAAACTCTTGCAATTATATTAACGCTCTTTTCTGCTTTAATAGTCGCTGGATATTTTTTACTAATTGTTACAACATCATTTGTAACAGTAAAGGCTTCTACCTTAACACTTGGTGCTTCTTTATTGGCTGCAAACACAAATGTGCTTGTTAATAATACTAAACTTGCTAATAATTTTTTCATTTTACGTACTCCCATACATTTTTACCTTTTTGATACATTAAGTTAGCTTTTCTAACTTCAAAATTATTTTCTGCTAAACTAAGTGAACTTTGAGCATTTGATTTATCACTTAATGCTTCTAAATAACTTACATTATCTACTAAACCATTTTCATATTTATTTTTTACTACATCATATGTACTTGATGCAGCTCTTACTGCTGCTTGTGCTGATTTAATTTTAAGCTTTGCAATATCAAAAGATTTTTTTGCTAAATTTAAATCTACACTTGCTTTGTTTTTTTCATATTCAAGTTTTGATTTTGAACTTAAGAAAGATTTGTGAGAAGCCTCATAAGCAGCTTTTGTTGAACCAAAATCAAATAATTTCCAAGTAAGATTTACTGAGAAAATATTTTGTCTATCAATATTACTAGCACTTGTTTCATATGTTGAACTATTATAATTATTATCATAATATGTAAACTTATTATCCAATGTAATTTGTGGATTATCCTCTGTTTTAACACTTTTAGCATCTATAAATTTTGTTTGAACACTGTGTTCTAAAGATTTTATATCATTTCTTTGTTCATTTTCATCATTTATTACATCTATATATGATCCAACGTCAATATTAACTCTTTGTCCTGTTATATATTCTAGTTCATGTAAAACTGTTTGAATATTTAAATCTAATTCATGAAGTTCAACTTTTGCACTTTCTAAAGTTGATAGAATTCTATCAAGTTCATCAATTGTAGTAGTACCAACAGCTAGGAACTTACTTAATCTTTTATGCTGAGCATTTAATTGTTCTATTTCTTTTAACTTTGCATCTTTTTGAGAAACATATGTTAAATAATTGAAGTAATGTTCTATAACATCTAATGATACTTCATTTTTTAATGTTGACAAATCTTCTTTAGAAGCTTTTATTTGTGACTCATAAGATTTATAAGTTAAATCTTTTTTTCCACCATCATATAAACTATAAGATAAGTCTACATATGCATTTAATGAATTATTTGCATAAGATGCAGTCTCATGAGAGACATCAGTATATGCTCCACCTATACTTAATTCTGGCAAATAGCCTTTCTTTACGCTTTTATACTCTTCTTGAATTGATTCTACACTTTTTTGTGTTGACATAATATTTTTATTTTTTAATGACATTTCTATTAAATCATTTAAACTTTCTGAGAAAAGTAAGATAGGTAAAGTTAATCCTATTACAACTTTTTTTATCATTTTAAATCCTTATTAATTACCTTCCTAGGAATTTAACATCTTCAAACTTACAAAGTGCTTTCCTAAGAAGGCACTTTATGTGAATTTCTAAATTTTTGTGATATAATTTATACATGAAGAAAAAAATATTAGATGCATTCTATGCATATGAAGAAAATGAAAATAAAGAAGGTGTTAGAAATAATACTGCTGCAATATCTATTCCAATGACCATTATTTCAAATATGTTACATTCAAGAGGTAAACATATATATGAAGAATATGATGTAACTCAAGCTGAAATTGATGTGCTGGTTGCTTTACATATATATAAAGAAGGTCTAACAGCTTCTGAAGTTTCAGAAAGACTTGTATTCTCTTCAGGTGGAATTAGTAAAGTTGTTACAAAGCTAGAGTTTAAAAAACTTATCTATAAAAAAGATTCTAAAGAAGATAAAAGAAGTTCACTCTTATATCTTGAAGAAAGAGGTAGAAGAATTGTAGTTGAATGTTTTCCTTTATTTCAAAAGAATGATGATTATTTTTATGATATTTTAAATGATACAGAAAAAGAAATTCTAGAAAAAGCTTTTAAGAAGATTCTATACTCAATTGCAGAAGAAAAAGAAAAGTAAAATATATGTATTATGGATTACTCCATAATACATATTTCTTTTTTTCTCATGTGTGCAATAGTTTCTTTAGCAACTAAAAATACAACTATAGTTGTAATAACCATAAGTGCATAAGATAAAATTGCATAAAATGAGAAAGCTGTTAATTCGTACATTAAGATAGTTGCAAGTGTTATTGCCGCCATTGGAAATGTAAATGCCCACCATGAAATAAAGAACTTAATATTAATATAGTTTTTATACATAGTAAAAACAAGAATAGTAAAAAACAGTCCTAAACTATATAAAATATGGGCAAAGAAGTCTAATTCTCCTGTTAATTTAATATATGATAAAAAACCTATTGCAGGTGGTGCTATTAAAATAAACAGTGTTGGCATAAACTTTGGTGCAAATTGTTTATGAAAGATAATTCTATTTAATATAATTGAAAAAAGTATAATCCAAAAGAATATACCAATTGAAAAATAAAAATATAATATAGAATCATCAATAAAACCTTTTCCTGCAATTGGAACAATTAAGTTACCAACAATTGGTATAAACCACGCTGGGTTTGAGTGTTGTATTTCAAGATTATTATTTATCCAAAATTTCATAGTATAAAAAGTCAATCCTATATGTAAAACTGCTCCAACTATAAAAAATATTTGTGATAAATCATCTAAACTGTGTCTATAAAGAATTGACAATATTAATATTGAAATTGAAATAGCAGCAAAGAAGTTGATTCTAATTGGGTGAGTTATCTCAGTTTTAACTTCTTCTTTATATTTTAATAGTTTATAAAGATAGTTTCCTAAAATTAGAAAAAATATTATTGTTGATAATAAAGTAAATAAAATTCCAACTATTGATGGAAAATATAAAACTTCACTTAATTTTTTAAATACTAATGACAATCCAGATAATCCCATTACAATAGCGAACATCATTACTGGAAAGAATTGTAATCTATTTGATGGTATTGATTTAATACTCTCATTATTTTTCATTTCTTACATCCTATTTATAAATAATTTAATATAATTAAAAAAAAGGTTAAAAATGGCAAAAAAGAAAGCTGTATTAGTAGATTTAAAAAAGATGAACCTCTCTTTTGAAGAGAAAGGTCAAACAATAAAACTAATAAATTTTAAAACTCAAACACTAACTTTAGATACTGAAATCTTTGAAAATCAAGATTTTATAGCCAAAAGAACCATGGTATATGCTCATTTACCTAAAAAGTTAAAAGCACAATTAAACAGTTTTTTCTAATTATATTTATAATTATAACTTATTATTATTAAAATTAGTTTTAAGTTACATAAGTAAAAATTATAATAAAAAAGAATTAACAAAAAAAAGGAAATTAATGAAAATAGCAATTTTATCTGACATAAAATCTAATGTTTACGCTTTAGAAGCAGTTTTAGATGATACTAAAAAAAATCATGTTGATGTATTACTAAATCTTGGAGATTCTTTTTTCGGACCTATTGCTCCGAAAGAGACATACGATTTAATTAGAAAAAACGATTTCATCACTCTTTTAGGAGATGAAGATAGACAAATTCTAGAAGCATCTTTAGCTCAACTTGAAATAAATGAAACACTAAAATTTGTTTATAATGATTTGAATGATGAAGTTTTATATTGGATTCAAGAGTTACCTTTTGAAAAACTAATAGGCGATGATTTTTATATGGTTCATGGAACATATCAAGATGATTCTTTATATATGTTAGAAGATGCATCAAGTGGAAGATTAGAGCTTCATAATGATAAAAAAATATTAGAAATATTAGATGATATTAAATCAAAATTTATATTTTGTGGGAATTCTTGTACTCCAAGATGTGTAAATTTAAGTTCAGGACAAGTTGTAATAAACCCAGGTTCAGTTGGGCTTCAAGCATGTACTAAAAACATTCCAAATAATCATACTATTGAAAATAATACACCAGAAGCTTCTTATGTAATTTTAACAATTGAAGATGATAAATATGATATTCAATTACGTAAAATTCCTTATGATACAGAAAAAGCAGCTTTAAAAGCTAGTCAAAATGGCAGAGATGATTGGGCTTATAGACTAAGAACAGGAAAACTAAACTAAGAGTTTTACTCCTAGTTACTTGCATAAAAGACCAACATTAATGCTAAAGATTAAAGTATATTTTTATCTTTGAAAAGTTGTTTCTAAACATTGTATGTAAGTAAGTTCCAAAAACTTTTTCTTTTTTAAAGGCAGCATAAATTTCATATTCATTTTTCTTTTTGTATAAAGTATATTCACCTTTAACATCTGTAATAATCTTTGTATAATGAAAAGCGTGTCCTGTTATACCTAGATCATTGTCATAATACCCTAACCTATTTGGTCTATTTGTTAGTTCAAAATCTAAAGATAAAAGATTTAACATCTCTTTATCATCAACTTTTCTACCAAGTAAAATAAGCCCAGCACATTCACCATAAACAGCTTTGGTTTTAGCATGATTTACAAGAGAATTTTTGAAGTTATTTGAATTTTTAAATTTATCGTATGCTTTTTGTGTTTCAATATAACCACCACAAATAAATACAATATCACAATCATTTGGAATTATCTCATCTTTAATACTATTTACAATTGTAACTTTTGAAAAATGCTCATTTAAAAATTCTAAATTATCATGATAGAGAAATGCAAAGTTATCATCATTTACAACAGCTATATGTTTATTGTATTTTTCTATTTTCTCAAAAGGATAAATATCATTAGTTTCATAATTTGAAGAAGCTATATTTTCTAGTTTTTTTAAATCAATATTTGTCAATACTTCTTTTGATATTTCTTCTAATTTTTCTTTATCATTATCACCTAAATCTAGTCCTAAATGAATTGAATCTAAAGAGTCAAGTTTACTTTTTATCCAACCTAAAATCACAATATCATCAAAATCTTTTTCTACTTGTTTTCTTATAAGTTCAAAATGCATTTGTGAAGATACATGATTAAAAACAACTGCCTTTACAGTATTTCCTTCTCGATACTCTTTTAAACCTTTTATTATTGCACTGAGGGTCGTATAAGAGCCACTTGCATCTAAAATTACTACTGTTGGTATATCTAGAAGTTTTGAAACATCATAAGCAGATGAGCCTTTATCCATGCCATCATAAAAGCCCATAACACCTTCTAATATAGAAATATTTTTATTAGAATATTTATTAAACATCCATTTAACTTGATTTTTATTCATAATACAAGTGTCAAGATTTACACT
>Ga0193962_1001450_pt1 | contig 11056 bp, 10 predicted proteins | sample FB_5_MG_FD_140335 | JGI IMG/M metagenome (GOLD analysis project Ga0193962, IMG submission 140335) | Microbial mat bacterial communities from the Broadkill River, Lewes, Delaware, United States - FB_5_MG | ecosystem: Environmental > Aquatic > Freshwater > River > Microbial mats | place: USA...
GCTAAATCTTTTTTCTCTGTTTCTTCTTCAAGTTTTGGCTTGATTTTTACATCATTCGAAAGAAATTGATCAATTAAATTATTGCTAGGTTTGTTTTGGTTATTGTTTTTTGACAATTCGTCTGATTCAGAATTTTCTATTTCCTCGGTAAGGTTTAGCATATCTAAATAGTTGCCTCCTGTGTAATTAAAAATAAAATCTTCCGATTTAGCTTTTGAGTAACTCTTTTTATGCCTTTTTTTTGCTCCTCTGTTTTTCTCGGCCTTCTGATTTTCTTCTAACCAGTTGTCAATTTCGTTATCGTTTAAATTTGATTTTGTATCAAACGAAACAAGATTTGGGTTATATTCAAAATCATCTTTAATTATTTCGTCAATAGAGTGTGGGGCTTCTTGTCCTGTAACTCTAATCTCAATAGGCTCGACAACAGCTTTTTCTTCGTTAATAATTTTCAGATAATTATTGTCTTCTATAACAGCCGATGCAGTAACCTTATTTTCTGAAACAAATTGGTATAGTTTGTTTCGGTCGGGAGTGTATATGGCAGCTTTAAAAAGATAATGATCTTTCTGACTACTATTAATATTGTAATGCGCCTTAGCTAATAACATTTGTGCTAGCTGAAAATAGGGGTGCTTTACAGCTGTTTGTTCTATCTCAAATATTATCTCTTCGGATATATTTGTTGGGTTTTGTAATAGTGTAGTTAATTCTTTGAGGGTCATAATTTACCAGTTTGCTACAGATGCGTTAAAAATATCTTCCACTAATTTATTTAAAATATTTTCAATAACCGAGGTTGGAGGTTCAGAATTTGAACTTGGGTACGATTCGTATTGTGTAAACGACTTGTCGAAATCTTGAGTAGGATCTATTTTGTTCGAGAATTTTACTCTTATTGTAATTGTTAATCTGTTTTGTGCGGCTATATCATTTCCAGTAATAGCTTCGGCCGAAATAACAAAACTCGATACTTCTCCATCGAAATATAGATCGCCATCATCGGTTCTTAAATCGAGACGTGTTTGAGACATAAATCGGTTTCGTAGCGATTCGGATAGTCTGTCGCCAAAAGTTGGCTCGAAAGGCGATCGGTTAGGAAATGTTGCTACTGCAACTGTTTTTACATCGGGCGAAATAGAAGCTCCAGTAAACGAGTATTTCACAGAACACGAAGTTGCTATTATTGCAAGTATTATAAATATGTATTTTTTCATCTGTATAAATTAATTTTTTTGTTGCTATTTTAATTATTCTTCAGTGTGAGAGTAATTTTATGATAGGTGTTTTATTATTGAATTATAAGTTAAGTTCTTTTATTTTACGGTACAATGTGCGTTCGGAGATCCCTAATTCTAAAGCTGCTAATTTACGTTTTCCTCCGTGTTTTTCGAGCGCTTTAATAATTAGTTCTTTCTCTTTATCCTCGATAGATAGCGACTCTTCGATAATAGCTTCAGTATCTTGATAGTCGTCGGAGTCGTCAGGCATATCGTAACTGATATTTTGTTGAGGAATTCTATGTTTTACCACCGATGGAATAATATCTTCTTTTTTATAAAGCTTTTTAATTATACCCGCATTTTCTTCATTAATTTCAATATCGTGATCTGATTTTTCGAGAATCTCGGCAACCAATTTTTTTAAATCGGTCATATCGCTTCTCATATCGAAAAGAATCTTGTATAGTATCTCTCTTTCGCTGGCAAAAGTTTTCTCGTCAACCGATTTCTCGTTGTATATAGCCGGAAGATTTGCCGATTGGTTAATTGATGGTAGATATTTGACAATAGAATCCATGTCTATCTCTCTATCTTGTTCAATTACCGATAGTTGTTCGGCAACGTTTTTTAATTGACGTATATTTCCTGGCCAGCGGTAATTTACTATCATATGTTGTGCATCGTGCGTTAATTTAACCGATGGCATACGATATTTTTCGGCAGTATCTTGTGCAAATTTACGGAACAATAAAAGAATATCTTCGCCACGTTCGCGTAGTGGTGGAACTAAGATAGGTACTGTGTTTAGGCGATAAAACAGATCTTCGCGAAATTTATTTTCCGATATTGCTTTTTGAATATTAATATTTGTTGCTGCAACAACACGTACGTCGGTTTTTTGTACTTTCGACGATCCAACTCGTATAAACTCACCTGTCTCTAAAACTCTTAACAATCGAACTTGTGAGGGTAGGGGTAGTTCGCCCACCTCGTCTAAGAAAATTGTACCTCCGTTGGCAACCTCAAAATATCCTTTACGGCTTTCGGTAGCGCCAGTAAAGGCTCCTTTTTCGTGACCAAAAAGTTCGGAATCGATTGTACCTTCGGGAATAGCACCGCAGTTAACGGCTATATAAGCTCCATGTTTGCGAGGGCTAAACTGATGTATTATTTTCGGAAAATTTTCTTTACCAACACCACTTTCGCCGTTTATTAAGACAGACAAATCGGTTGGTGCAACCTGATAAGCAATATTAATGGCTCTAATTAAGCCAGATGAATTACCAATTATACCAAATCGTTGTTTTATTGATTGTATATTTACTGACATAATAATGTTTTATGATTTAAATTAGGTACTCAATTATTGTAAAACAAAAGACTGCCATTTTGAACATTTACTACTGACAAAATTACAATTTAGCATAAGAATTCCTATTTATGCAGTGAAAAATTAACAATCGTTAAGGTATTAATAGATATTAAAATGGATAATTATGTACTTTCGCTTTCAATAAAAAATTAGAATATGAACTTTATTGCGATAATTCCTGCTCGATACGCATCGACACGTTTTCCTGGAAAACCTTTGGCTTTAATTAATAATAAGCCTATGATACAGCATGTTTACGAGCAGTCGAAAAAGGTGTTTGACGAAGTTTTTGTTGCTACCGACGATAAGCGAATAGCAGAGACTGTTGCTATGTTTGGTGGTAAATATATTATAACACGCGACGATCATCAGAGTGGTACCGACAGAGTTTTTGAGGCGGCTACAAAGTTAAAAGATAATGGTGTTGACTTTGATGTGGTTGTTAACATTCAGGGTGATGAACCTTTTATTCACCAAAAACAGTTAACTGCTTTAAAAGAGTGTTTTGCAGATGTAAATACTCAAATTGCAACACTTATTAAACCAATTGATAATGCCGACGATTTGTTTGATGTTAATAAACCTAAAGTTATTACTGCAATAAACGGCAATGCAATATATTTTAGCCGTCAAACAATTCCATTTATTAGGGGCGAAGAGAAGGATAATTGGAAATTGAAACATACATTTTATAAACATATTGGATTATATGCTTATAAATTTGAGGCTTTAGAGAAGGTTAGTAAACTACCCCAATCGAGCTTAGAAATTGCCGAGTCGTTAGAGCAAAATCGTTGGTTAGAGAATAATCTAATTATTAAAACTGCAATTACCGATATTGAAACTATTGGTATTGATACGCCTGAAGATTTAGAGAAGGCTAATTTGGAATTTCTAAAGTAAAATTTCGAGAAGTAAATGTGATAATAATTTTATTACAATAACATTTACTGATAAGATCTTTATGTAAAACAAAATAAACCCCCAGCTATTTGTTTCAATAGTTGGGGGTTCTGTTTAAAGTTTGTTTTTTATTTAATGTTGTCAGTGCATCTTAGTTGTAAAGCGTATTTTCAAACTCTTTTATCAATTCGTTTAAATTGTTGTAAATAGTTCGAGCGTTTTTGTAAGTCTGATTTCTTAATAATTCTTTTAACTGCTCTTGTGTTCCATTATTTGCTAAATATTCTACAAAAGCACCTCCTAATAAGTAAATATATTTTGATTGGAAATTTTGTGGGTGTTCCCAAAGTTCTTTTATGCTTATTTTTTTGTCTTTCAGCTCAGACTTTGCTATTTCAATTCTGTTAGTTGATGTGAAATTGAAATAAACAGCTATGCCTTCGTTAATAAGAGCAGTTTTTTTTGTAGGACTCAAACCTAAATCAGATAATATGTGTGTTATTTCGTGACCAGGTGTTTGTTTAAAGTGTGCATTGATTTCTTTTTTATAGGAGTTTGCAAATCCAGCTTCCGATCCAAATGTTTTTTTCATGTCTTTACGTGTATTCCATACGTAGAAATCTATTTTGTCGGTAAGTTGAGCCTCGAAAAATTCATTGCTTTTTAAATAAGCAATTTCTCTTTTAAGAATATAATTTTCAGTATTCTTAATAACCGAAGTGTCTTGAAAATGGAATCGAATATGTTTGGTCTCTAATATTACCCAATTTTTATAAATGTCGTCATGAAAATAATCAAGCATCTTTTTTCTAGCAAACTTATTAACATTGGCTGTGGCGTTTATATTAATGCATGTTTCTAATGCTGTTTTCGACTTTTTGTATTCGTTTGTCATATAGTAACAAACACCTAAATCAGCTAAAGACCAAGCTTTAATATATTTTTCGGTGTTTTTATCGGCAGAGCCTTTTAGTAAATATGGAATTGCTTTGTTGTATTCGTATTTTTTGGTGTATGCTCTTCCTGCAATCATATTTAACATTGTGCTGGCAGTGTCCTTTTCAAGATACTTTAAACTTAAAGTAAGAGCTTTATCATATTTATTTTTGCCAAATAATTTTACTACATCGTTATACTTTTGGCAATAAGTATTTAAACAAAAAAGTAGTGTCGCAATTAAAATAGTGAAGTTTTTCATGTTTATATTTTATCTGTTTTTAGTTTAGTCTTCAAACATAATAAAAATTGTGTTTACTGTTAAATGCTTGTTGTGTGCATTCTGTAAATTTTATGCTAATTACACTTCAGCAAGATTGACAAAGTGAGGTGAGATTGTAGATGATATTTTTGTTGATGTAAAAATTAAACAAACGTAATATGGAAAAGAATATAACAAAACAAGATTATTTAAGAAGGTTGAATATTGTGATTGAACACATAAATAATAATTTGGATAAAAAACTTTCTGTAAATGATCTTGCGCAGATTTCTAATTTTTCACCTTTTCATTTTCATAGAATAATGAAGGGTCTTTTGGGTGAACCTATAGGGAATTTTATTACTAGAACAAGAGTTGAAACAGCAGCACGATTGATACGATATACAAATATTGAGATTCAAGATATTGCTTATAGAGTTGGATATGATAGTCCCTCGTCATTAAATAAAATTTTTAAACAGTATTATAATGTATCGCCAAGTGAATATAGAAACGATAAAAACATAACTATTATGCGACCATTATTGAATAATTATAATTTAAAACTGAAAGAGCCTAAAATAGTCGAAATGTCGGATAGACAAGTTATTTATATTAATATTATTGGTGAATATGGTAACGAGAATTACAATAAGACCTGGACTAAATTATGGTTGTTTGTTAAAGAAAACAAACTGTTTTCGAGGGGTATAGAATGTATTGGTTTGAGTTACGATGATCCTAAAGTTACCGAGTCTGATAAATGTAGATATGATGCTTGTCTGACAATTTCAAAAGCTGTAAATGCTACTGGCGAAATTGGTGTAAAGAATATCGATGGTGGAAAATATGCGGTATTTACGTTTAAAGGAAGCTACGATAAGTTAGGAGAGGTTTACGATTTAATATTTGGTACTTGGTTGGTTAATAGTGAATATGAGTTAAGAGATGTGCCTGTAATGGAAAAATACTTAAACAATCCAAATAGAACATCTCCCGAAAAATTAAAGACAGAAATTTATTTGCCAATAAAATAAAGCATAAAAAACTAACTCTCGGAGGTCTTAACAGACTCTCCGATGTTAGTTTTAATATATGTAACTCTCTTTTCTTTTAGATATGAATAACCTCGTCGTAAGCAGCGGCAGCAGCTTCCATAATAGCCTCGTTCATTGTTGGATGAGGATGTATAGACTTAATTAATTCGTGAGCAGTAGTCTCAAGATTACGAGCAACAACAAGTTCGCCAATCATTTCAGTAACATTTGCTCCAATTAAGTGAGCACCAAGTAGCTCGCCATATTCGGCACCGAAGATTAGTTTAACAAAACCATCTTTTGTTCCAGCAGCACTAGCTTTTCCCGAAGCTGTGAATGGGAATTTACCAACTTTAATTTCTAATCCAGCTTCTAAAGCAGCTTTCTCGGTCATACCAGTTGAAGCAACCTCTGGGGTAGTATATGTACATCCAGGAATGTTTTTGTAGTTAATAGGATGAACATCCATACCCGAAATTTTCTCTACGCAACAAATACCTTCGGCCGAGGCAACGTGAGCAAGCGCTGGACCATGAACAATATCACCAATAGCGTAAACGCCTTCTACATTGGTACGGTAAAAATCGTCAACTTTAATTTTGCCATTTTCAAGCTTAATACCAAGCTCTTCAATACCAATATTCTCAAGGTTAGGAACAACACCAACAGCCGAAAGAACAACCTCAGCCTCGTGTTCTTCAACTCCTTTTTTAGTTTTAATTTTTACTTTACAGATATCGCCAGTAGTGTCAACTTCTTCAACAGACGAGTCGGTCATTACTTTCATCTTAGCCTTCTTAAACGAACGCGCAAGTTGTTTCGACACTTCTTCGTCTTCAACAGGAACAATATTTGGAAGGAATTCAACCAAAGTAACTTTTGTGCCAATTGAGTTGTAGAAATTAGCAAACTCCGAACCAATAGCTCCCGAACCAACAACAATCATCGATTCTGGTTGCTTCTCTAGAGTCATTGCTTCGCGATAGCCAATTATTTTCTTTCCGTCTTGAGGAAGATTTGGAAGCTGTTTTGAACGAGCCCCTGTGGCAAGAATTATATGATTTGCTGTGTAGTCTACCTTTTCGCCATCGGCATTTGTAACCTCAACAGTTTTACCTGCTTTAAGTTTTCCTGTACCAACAATAACGTCAATTTTATTTTTCTTAAAAAGGAACTGAATACCCTTGCTCATACCATCGGCAACACCACGGCTACGATTTACCATAGCCGAAAAGTCTGGTTTTACAGTCCCTTCAATAACTACTCCATAGTCGGCACAATGCTGTGCGTATTCAAAAACCTGAGCACTTTTTAAAAGCGACTTTGTAGGGATACATCCCCAGTTAAGACAGATTCCGCCAAGCTCCGAACGCTCAACAACACCAACTTTCATCCCTAATTGAGATGCTCTAATAGCAGCAACATACCCTCCTGGGCCACTACCAACAACTATTAAATCGTAACTCATTTATTTATTTTTTTTATGTGATTTCTTTTTTTAAGTATTTGATTTGTATGGCAAATAGCCTTACAAATAGCAAATATAATAACTAATACAATAATAATTGAAGCTCCCGAAGGAAGGTCGAAAAAGTAAGCTCCTATTAAACCTCCAAAACCACCAATTAGCCCAATTAAAATAGATGCTATTATAATGGACGAGAATTTGTTGAAAAACAAATTGGCTGTAGTTGGTGGAAGAGTTAATAACGAGATTATTAGAATGATTCCAGCAACTTTTATATTCAGAACAATTGTTAAAGCAACAAGACAAAGAAGAAGGTAATTAAATGCTTTTACGGGTAAACTATGAGTAAGAGCATATTCTTTATCGAAGGCCACAAATTGCACAGTTCTGTAGAATAATGTAAAAAATATTACCACTACAAGAGTTAGTGCAAGGCTAATATATATATCGTTTTCAGAAACAGTAAGTATATTGCCAAACAGGAAGCTCATTAAATTAGGAGTGTATCCAGGAGTTAGCGCCATAAATATTATTCCAACAGCCATTCCAAGTGACCAAAGTATTCCTATCACCGAATCTTCGCGAAGCTTTTTATTGTCTGAGAAAAACTCGATTCCCATAGCCGATAAAATACTAAAAACCGATGCGCCAAGAATAGGGTTTAAACCCAAATAGTAGGCAATACCAATGCCTCCAAAAGAGGCGTGAGTAATTCCGCCACTAATAAAAACTATTCTTTTAGCAACAATGTACGAACCAATAATACCAGTTGTAATTGCCGTTAAAATAACAGTTATTATAGCATGGTTTATAAAGGCGTATTCAAAAATATCTGATAGCATATATTATTAATGATTTTTTAAAACTGTGTGTGGAATGTCGCCATGAGTAATAATTTGGAGTGGGCATTTGTACTCTTTAAGCTGTTTCTCCGAAATTTTATTCGATGGATGATAATGTAAAGTACCATTAACACAAGCAATACTTTTTACATATCGTGAAATTGTTCCTAGGTCGTGCGACACAAGGACAATGGCCATTTCCTTATTTAATTCGTTAAGGATTTCGTATAACTTCCCTTCAAATTGGTTGTCAACATAGGTGCTTGGTTCGTCAAGTATTAACAGTTTTGGCGATGAAACAACTGCACGACTTAGAAAAACCTTTTGTTGTTGTCCACCCGAAAGTTCACCTATTGGATGGTTTGCAAAGCTTGCCATTCCTGTTCGTTCTAAAAGCGACAAAGCAAGTTGTTTGTCCTTTTTAGAATAACGCCCAAATATGCCCTTGTCTGACATTAGTCCCGAAAGAACAACTTCTAAAACAGAAATAGGAAATTGTTTGTCGAATTTATTCTCTTGTGGAAGATAACCTATCAAACTACGCTTGCTGCGACCGTTTGCATAAAAATTAACTTCGCCCGAAAAGGGTTGAATAAGTCCTAAAATTAATTTTAATAGTGTGGTTTTTCCTCCACCATTGGGTCCAATAACGCCAATAAAATCGTTTTCGTGAACAGTAAAATTAAGGTTCTCGAGAATTGGTTTATGGTTGTATCCTGTGGAGGCGTTTACTATTTCTAATATTTTGTTCATTACTTGTTTTTAGTTGAAGTAACAATTTGATCTGTAATTTCGGTAATATTCTTAATCCAATTTTCCATTAATGGCTCAATTTGAATTACTTTACCGTTAATTTCTTTTGCAATCAACTGTGCATTATTTGAATCAAATTCTTTCTGAATAAAAACAGTATGGATGTCATTCTGTTTAGCTAAATCAATAATTTCTTTAATGTAAACTGGCGATGGTGTTTTTCCATCCATCTCCATGGGAACTTGAACAAGATTATAATCGCGAGCAAAATAGGTAAGTGCAGGATGAAAAATTATGAATTTAGTACCTTTAATTTTCTCTGTTGCATTTGTAATATAAGTATCAACAGAGTCAATTTTTGATATAAACTTGTTAAAATTAGCGTTAAATAATTTGCTGTTTTCTGGTGAAATATTGATTAACGAATTAAGTATAATTTCGGCTTGTTTTCGAACGCTTTTTGGCGAGAGCCATATATGCGGATCAACACCTTCTAAATGCACATGATCGCCATGGCGATGGGCTTTTGCATATATTAAGTTGGTTTCTTTAGAACAATCAATAATATTTAATTGAGGGTTATTGTCTTTTATTTTACTCATCCAAGCCTGTTCAAAACCAATATGTCCAATTCTAAAATAGGCAATTGAGTTGCTAAGATTTATTAGCTGTTTTACTGTTGGTTCGTATGTTGCAGGAGCAGCACCAACTGGAATTAGAGTCTGAATATCGAAAATTGTATCGGCAATTTGTTCTACAAAGAATTTCTGAGGTGCAATACTTACTGTAATAACTTTCTTATTTGTTTTATTGTTATTGCAAGCTATAAAAAGTGAAGCAATTAAAAAGAGAATAAAAATCTTTCTCATAACTAGTTGGTTAAAATTAAAAAGTTAAGAATATAAAAAGTATAGACAACGCAAATTAGTTATTGTTCGAATGACAAACAAAAAAGGTTGCGAAATAAATCGCAACCTAATTTTTTTTTAATTACTCAACTTATTCAGATTTTGTAAACTCTAAAACAAGTTGAGTTATAATAATTAGATTTTCGTAATTAAATTACTCACCTAAAATTTCAGCAATCTTCTTCTCAAGATCTTCACCACGAAGATTTTTTGCAAGTATTTTACCTTCTTTATCGATTAGTACATTTGCAGGAATACTTTGTACACCGTATAATTTAGCTGGAGCACAGTCCCAAGCTTTAAGGTCTGAAGCGTGAATCCAGTTCATGTTATCAGCCTCAATAGCCTCTAACCATTTGTCTTTTTTACCATCAAGCGAAACACCGAAAATTTCGAATCCTTTTTCGTGATATTTTGCATAAGCAGCAACAAGATTAGGATTCTCGCCACGACAAGGACCACACCAAGATGCCCAGAAATCAAGAAGAACAAGACCTTTTCCTGTTAAATCTGAAAACTTAATATCTTTTCCTTCTGTGTCGGCAACAGTAAAGTCAATAAATGGCTGACCAATTGCTGTTTTTGCTAAAAGGTCTAATTTTTCTTTAATAGAAACACCATATTTACTAGCTTGAACAGCAGGAGTCATCTTTTGGTAAACTGCATTTAGTGCATCAAATTCAATAGAATACATGTTACGGGCTTGTAAATATGCAGCTATAACACAGTCGCTATTGTCTGAAATAAAAGTAGCTGTAAAAGCTTCTAGTTGTTTGTTTTGATCTTCGTAATCAGCTTTAATTTGTTCCTCTTTTTCAGGAGTCATTTCGCCGCTACCAGCAAGTTTTTGATACTCTCCATAAAGCTCTTGCATTTTATCTTGGAAAACTTTTGTTTTCTCGTTGTATGCAACTAATTTGTCGTTTGGAACAGATCCTGTAACTTTCGCTTCTTCAAGTTTTTCGATGTTACCATCAATTTTAATTGCTGCGTTAGACATAAAAACAGGAACAACATTTCTTTGATTATCGCCAAATTGAATAATCATTAATTCAGGAGATTCAACATTACCGTTGATAACAAATTTACCATCAGTAACTGCAACAGAATCAACATTTATCATTTCTCGGCCTTCGCCTCTTTTTTTAAGAAGTACATAACCTTCCGATCCTGATACGTTTCCTTCGATTGAGAATTTTGGCTGCGTAGTACATGACACTGCAAGTAGAGCTGCCGATGCTATTAGAAGAATTTTTCTCATTTTAAATAAAATAATTAAGGTGATAAATAAAATTTATTAGACAAACATAACAAAAAAAATATCACTAATGTTTTTTTATGTATTCATCTAA
>Ga0193962_1001452_pt1 | contig 11047 bp, 10 predicted proteins | sample FB_5_MG_FD_140335 | JGI IMG/M metagenome (GOLD analysis project Ga0193962, IMG submission 140335) | Microbial mat bacterial communities from the Broadkill River, Lewes, Delaware, United States - FB_5_MG | ecosystem: Environmental > Aquatic > Freshwater > River > Microbial mats | place: USA...
AAAAAGATAAACGAAGAAAAATGTAATTATTTTTAACATGAATTTTTCCACTCTTTATATTAAGCGACGCAGGCTAATGGGATACCCTGACCGCATCAATACCCGTTAACGCTTTATCACAAAACAAAACATATTGTTACAATCAGCAAATTAAAAGCCGACTAAAAGGTTAACAAGCGCCACTTTAATGCTGCATTTATAAAGTAATTCTTGCTATAACGATCAATTTACGAACGATTCTTCTTTAATTCCCCTAAAAAAGTCATCACCAAGAATCGTGATTGATACTTAATATTTAGCTAAAAAAGGTTAAAATCACAAGGAAGCGTCTCTAGATTCTATTCACCTTTAATAAAAAAATCATTCTACCCCATCATTTAAGCAAGATTTCAAACCTAGGAATCGCAAGCAATAGACTGTTATTACTGGATAAAAGCACCTGATTAAAATCGCAGCGCTGCAAACTTGCTACAATTTGGGCCAATAATAAAAGACTTAAAGGAGAGTTTTTATTATCTTGCCAAAATGCGGGCCGCATATCCGGAGAATCCGTCTCTAAAACACAGCCATCAAGCGGCAAGCGAGCGACGGTTGCACGTAATTTTTTCGCTCGAGTGTGACTAATGGCCCCCCCAATACCCAGCTTAAAACCCAAGCCAATAAGAACCATCCCTTGCTGATAACTGCCACTAAAGGCATGAATAATGCCTCCATGAGTAAAACCAAGACGACGAACCATGGCTGCAATTTCATCATACGCTTTGCGAATATGAAGTATGACAGGCAGCTTCAGCTTCGCCGCGATCAAAAACTGCTGCTGGCAAAGCACTATCTGTTGTTCATGGCCTGATTCATCCAGCATAAAATCAAGACCAAACTCCCCTACCGCGACTAACTGAGATTGCGATTCAATCGCAGAAAGCTGATGAATACAGGCCTGCTCTAATCGTTGAATATCGTCTGTTTGGTGCTGCGCAAGAAAATACGGGTGTAAACCTAAGGCATAGCCCCAAGGTTTACCATCGCATAAAGAAATGAGCTTAGGCCACTGCTTTGCCATCACACCTGGGATCAGCAAACCTGCACAACCAAAGTGCTTTAATAATTGCCAATGTTGGTCACGGTCAGCATCGAATACGTCAAAATCAAAGTGACAATGTGAGTCAAACCAATAGCGATCTGACAAACCGGTAAAAGAATCGTTTAATTCTAATGAAAAAGGCATATATGGCCCTAGTAATGAATCGCATTATTAGTTTATTGTGATTGAAAAGGGAATACGCATCAAACAGGATGCTTATATTTAAAGGTACTATAAAAATGGATCTCAGTCCTACTGAGCTAAGAGAAATGGTTATTCGGCCAACGCTCATAGCGCTAGATAAGTATTCCCAAGCCGCTGAAAATCTCCTAATGGCCATTGCCCTAGTCAAACAAGAAAATAGCCAACGCTTGAATACAGCTTGCGATAAAAACTACGGCATATTTCAAATCGACGTTCCAAGCCACCAAAGAGTATGGGACAAATATCTCGCATTTAACTCCGAACTTGCGAGTAAAATTCGTGGCCTTGCCTCTCAGCGTGAATTCCTGATTCATCCACACCTTGAGCTAGCCACCAACTTGTCTTACGCAACCGCCATAGCTTGGGCACTTTACCTAGCCTATCCTCAAGCTAAAAATTCCAATACAACAAAAGACATAAGGAAGGAAAAACATCAACTGTCTTACCAATAAGTATCCTAGATAAATTAAAGCTGATGTTCAATAGACCTCAATAAATAAAAAATTCTACCCACGTTATGATAAATAAACATATATGAAGTTAAATCTTCATATTCAATAATTGATTTTTTTAATAAATTCCATTTAGACTTAATTGCTAATGATTCATTCAAATAATCACCATCATTTACTGCTGATAACAAGGATATCTTTTCAGCAATATCAACAGATACATTCTGAAGATTTATATTCACAGTTTTAATATTATTAAATGGATTACCAAATTCAAGACTCGCAGCGTCAAAATACAAAGCAGATACAATTGCTATATCCAACATAAGTACTGCAATTAATTCCTGCAAATCAGCTGTAGGCTTAGTTCTTTTTTGGATTGCATATGTAAAATCTAAGTAATCCCTTATTTGCACTCTAGTTTTAGGATTCAGCGAATAATTATTATAGCCACCATCAAAATATAATTTCTCATGGATTTTATTCCAGCGAGTTACAAGAGCGCTGAATTGAGGGTCTGCTCTATAACTCAACGACAAGTCATTCATTTCTTTAACCAATTCATCGTGACGATACTGGTGCTTCTTATCACCATTGGATAACTCAACCATATAAAATTCGATAATCGCCTTACTTGAACCAGTAATATATTTATTCAATACATCAGAAGGAAAAGCTGAAAAACTTATGAATAATAAAGCAAATGTGCATGTCGACCTTTTCATATTTAAACCTGTAATCTGCACCATTCATTAAATAGCGCAGCCCTTTTATTAATTTTTATACAAGCAAGCCAAAGACACTACCAGCAATCAAAAGCACGAGCCCTCCTCCAATGCGTGAAGATATTTGTGCATAAGGATATAACTCCATTCTTTTTGATGCAGAAAGAACCTCTAAGTCTCCACTACCACCACGATTAGCCATACAAAGACCGGCGCAAATTGCTGTTTCAATAGGATAAAATCCAAAAAACCTTCCAGTAAAAGCAGTACCTAAAACAGCACCAGAAACAATAAAAATACAAATAATTATATTATCAATTGTAAGGGCTCCGACTAATTCATTTAAATCAGTCATTAGCCCAACAGCGACCAATACTAGAATAAGAAACATTTTCATACCCCACTCGCTAAATGCACGAATAGATTTTTTCTGCTGAGGCGTCAATACATCTAAAACATTAACCGCTATAATCACAATAACAGCCCATGCAAACAAATGGATAGCCGGTATCAATGAATATAGAAGGAAGCAAAGTAATAAAACACAGACAGAAAATAGTAATGCAGCATGAGTGTTTAACGTTACACTCTCATCCAACTCCTCATCTTCTTCTATTAAATTATCATTCTCGGCATAATTTTTTATAAGTTTTCCATTACCGGTAAGAGTAGGAAATTTCGCACCCAGTTTATTCAATAATGAAGCGATAAATATAGCAATGACATTCGCTAGCGTGAGTATGGATATCGCATAACTATAATACTCAGAACTATCCTTTCCTGTGGACGAGCCGTAAATCTCTGCCATAGGTATTGCACCAGCACCATTTCCACCACCCATAATAGGTAATACATAATGAGTGATTATTTTAGAAGGATCGATACCCAATAAAAAGCCAATCGCAATACCAAATATTGAAGCTGTTAGCAGCCCTGCAACAATAATCGGCACATAAGCAAATAATGATTTTATTAATATTTTAGAAGGAATAGATAATATACTCGCGGCAACTAACGATGTAAGTAAAAGATACAAAAATTTATTATCAATAACAGATCCTTTCAAATAGCTAGCATCATTAGCAGAAACAACCTCAAAATGAACCAAGGCCGCCGCTCCTAGAAATGCCATTATCATTCCACCACCAACATAGCTATTCCATATAGGTAGTTTCTCGCCTACAGCATAAAAGAAAAAGCCTATACCCCACATAAATGCAAACGCACCAACTATACCAGTATTCTCAAGCTTTCCAGCTTGCCAAAATATCATAATCAGCATCGTCATAATGGAATAGAAAAGTATGGGAATCCCTCCAACCTCATAATTCGATATTTTTTGAATTTTGCTCATAGCTACTTGATTCATAACACATTACCTATTTATTATTTTCTGAGGATCTACACTAATACTCATTATCATTCAAAGTCATTATCAATGTAAATCTTGATCATTTTAATCAACATAAAAAACAAAGACTAAAAATCAAAATTTCAGAATAAAAGCATTGACGAACTTCATCAAGATTTACACTTATTTTTTACTTAGATACCATCATTACTCACACCAAAAAATTAATTTTTAAATAATAAAAATAATTTAATAACACTAAGACATAAAAAACATTAACTGGAAAAATAATGATAAAATTAAAAAACCACACAACGCCGATATTTTTAGTAACCTTTTTAATTGCTAACTACGCAAATGCAGCACGAATTAGTGACATTGATCGTTTCCAGCATAACGATGGACGATTAAACTTATATTTACGAGGCATGTATATAAACACAGAAATAAAAAATGATGCTATTGAAAAAATATTCGGAGAAATACCTGGCGGCCACGTACAGGGAGCAAGCGCCGTGGCTGCAATACTTGATTATAACTCTCCCTACCTCTCTAATTACATTGGCATTGATAGCTCGCTATATGCAGTCGGAAAGTTAACGTCAGAAGACAGCAATCGTCAAATATTAGACGATGACAACTCAAGTTACGCGAAAATCGGGCAACTATTTGTTAAAGCAAAATACCATACTAAAAATACAAACACCTATTTTCAAATAGGGAGAGGGCGCTTTGAAGGTGGCACAATTGGCACTCGAGATACTCGCGGGGCACCGGATACATACGAAGGTGCAAGAATATCATTTGACACAAAAAATCTATTATTAAACAAACCTAGCGATGAACTGAAAGTTTCCTATACCTATATTTCTAAATCCTCACTACTAAATGAAGAAAGCTTCAACGAACTAGAAAGTTTAACAGGAAATAAAATTAATTCTTCGCAATCATTTTCTATTGAATATGATGCAAAAATTGCTTCACTTCGATACGGACACGGTTATTCGGAAGATTACATCAATAGAAATGAAGCCGAAATAACTTTTCGTATTCCATTAAGTGACGACTATAAAAATGGTATCATGATAAATGCTCAAATTCACAAGGCTGAAGCTGAAAGTGGTATTTGGGATACATCTTTAGATCCCTCAAATCCATTTAAAACCACCGATGCTTTTGATAAGAGTTCCAAGTTAATAAACATCAACACAGGCATTCAAATAGAAGGCCTTAGAATTGGTTTATCGTTTACAAAAGTCGATGCGAAACTGACAAATGGAAAGCTTGGCTATGCTTTTCTTGATAATGCAGAAAATGTCATTGGATCAAGAAGTATGTGGACAATTTCAGGAAGCGATTTCAACAATGATGGTGAAGAAACATTTCAATTAGCAGCAGAATACAACGTTCCTGGATTTAAAATTTCTGATTATCATTTAAGTGGCCTAAGTCTCAGAGCCGTAATTAAAAAAGGAAGTTTTGACGCTGACAATCCTCTGACAGGTGGCCAAAAGGAATCGGTAAACGAAAATCAACAGGAGTATAGAATCTATTATCGATTTGATAAGAAAGATTACTCAGGCCTCTCTGTTGGTTTAAGCTATGCTAAGTATGATATTGATAAAGACTTTGTTGCTTTGGTTTCTGCTCAACCAGAAGCTGTTGTCAGTTCAGAAGAAATGAGAGTTTATATGGATTATGCATTTTAATTAATATTACGCGGTAGGCTGATATATATCAGCCTACCGCGCAAAGTATTTTAAACAGCGTAAAGTACACCACTCATTTATACAGTAAGATGCCTATCTATTATTACTTTTTAATCGACACATTGATTATTATATACATTCAATCCAAACATTAAGTAATGTTGCAATTTCTGCACTATTCTTTTCCAGCATTAACATATGTCCATTTCCTTTAATGCCAAAATCCTCAAGATACCAATGAGTTACAGGCACACCTGCTTGCTGCAGGTATTCATGAGTCGCATGATCATAAAGAGCATGAAAAGAGGCTTCTCCTGTAACGATCAAGAAAGGTATTTTTGCCAAATTAACCAATTTACGTGCCGGCTCTGCCTGTAACCAATTAGAAAGTTTATATGCTTCAGCAGTAACATTTTCAACAAAGTCTAACTGTTCATCAGGATTTAATTTTGGACTATATGTAAGCGGTATATCGGCAATGCCCCAGCGACGTTTCTGCTGATCAGACAACATTGGCGAATCTCCCTTCATAGCTTTTTGCATCGACATATTAATCACCGGAGGCCCCTGAGGCTCAATCGAAACTACTCCTTTTACCTTATCTGGACGAACATCAGCAAGTAGCCAGCCATAAGGGCCAGATTGTGAATGAGTAATAATAATTGCATCACCAATTTTATCGAGAAGTTCAATACCTGCTGCTATAAACAAGGTTTGATTCTTTGCATTATCAGCAATATAAGGAACTTGCGAAGCATAAAAATTATCAAAAATAGCATCACCTTTACGCCCACTCCCAGGCCATTGAGTATGCTTTTTTGCTTGCGGCCACTCCCCGCCTTTCGTCGCAGTAAAATAACGCTCCACAGCAGCAACAGGTAAAACACAATGTTCACCTTCTACGTCTTTATTCCAAGATGAACGACCGCGAGCGGGTTGATCGACCAAAAAGACTTCATAACCTAATGCAACAAATACATAAGCCCAACCAGGTCTGCCGTCTGGAGTTTTCAACCAATTAGTGGCCGTTTGCGCAGTACCATGAATAAACACTAATGGATAAGGCTTCGTAACTTCAGCAGGCTTCAACACTTCGACAAACATCTGTCCGCACATAACTTCGTTATTCTCTAATCCAACATATTCTCCACCGATATAAAAAAAATCATGAAAAATGGCCAACGGATCGCTTGTAATATGATTACTAAACATTTTCTATCCTACATAGATTTATTAACTTCAGACTGTTGCTTAATTCAGTAAGCTAAAGTAATTCTGTAATTATTGACTGTTCGAACTACTGATGACGATCAGTAGGTGTACTTAAATTGAATTTGTTAAATTGGTTATTGCTAACATCTATTGTAGCCCCCAAAAAGATGGTTAGCACTCGGATTTATTTGCAGTACATATTCTTAAGATAACTACAGCACTATTGAAGTTTTCTCATGCCAACATTCATCTTCACTAAAAGTTTTTTAACTATTTAGATAAATAGTTAAAAGGATGTGGACTTCTACTCCCAAGAATAAAAGTCCACAATATTTATATCACTACAAATATAGACTCTCCTTTTTCGCCTATCTTATCAGCTTAATCAGAAACCTTGATCGACATTAATGGCACATACTGCTGGCCTCCATAACAATCACTGTCGCGAGGCTCTCCTTGGAATACAGGTCTTGGAAACGAAGCTTTAATCGCCAAAGCCTGATCGTGATATACCAAAGTAATATCATCTTCTTGCTGTTTATAAAGATCGGCAAGCAACGCCTTTGTAATCGGTTTAGTTCGACGCACACGATCGTAACTCGCTTGGTCTGTAAACATTAAATCAAAGGTCAGTACAAAAGGGCCTGCATTCTTCGAACGAATAAGGCTGCAAAGTTGGGCAATTGTCGTCATGGTTCAAACCTCAATATATTTATTACGGAACATTTCCAATGGAGTGTCTGGCTGCATCACATGATTCACACTGAAGCGATAGGTTGGACCTCTATCAATTTCGGGGGGTGAAAATGGATAAGCGATAGTACTAATTAAACCGTCATAACCCGGAATAGGTAAATGGGCACTAACATGACTAACCAATTTGGCGATTTTAGTTGCAAACTCTTGAGTCGGAGCGGTAATCGTTATCAGCACGCCAACCTCGGTTGGAATCGTATCAGTATTTATTTCCAGCTCACCCATAACGGCCCCTCGGCCATAAAGCCGATAATTGATATCGTACTCATCAATTGACAGCTTGTTGCCAAATAGCTCACTAATACGCTCATGAAAATATACCTTTGCTAGAGGCAGTATCTTATCTAAAGCCATAAAGACCTTTGGATCACGAATCCCACCAACAACAACCGTTTGATAGCCGACTAGCTGAGAACCTTCCAACTTAACCGTATAAATATCTGCTGGATGAAATGCAGAACCAGAGACTTTCACTGACCGATCGCTAGTCGCTGTATAAATTGCATGTTCGGTATCGACGACACCTGATGGTTCAGTAAGAAGGAATGGATTGGAATTTTCGTAAAGTGTATGAGCAGCAACTGATAGTGGTGTTACTCGAGCCTCTAAATCCAGAGGTTCGATCTCGAAATGATCATCACGAATATAAGCCATGAGGCCATCAGCAGCAGGTGTAACACAACACGCTGCGCCACATTCAATCGTCTTTGCAGCATGCCAAATCAAGCCACGATCAGCCCCCATGCGTTCAGGGACGACAGCATAAAGTGCAGAATCACTTGCGCGACCAGCAAGGATCACATCAGCACCGGCATCTAAAGCTTCTGAAAGTGGCTCAGTACCCATCATGCCAACAATATTACTAGTATCAATTACTCCCTCATCAAAATGAGGTGCAGGCTGCAATGGTTTAATTTTATCTTTTTTAAACGCTTCTTTAAGGTAATCCGCAGGTTGATCAGCATAGATCATAGCCAAATTAAAATTAATACTCTCTTCATCAGCAATCTCCAGAGCGATATCCACCATCCAATCAACACCGCGATCGCTACCACTTGTCCCACATGAGCCGATAATAAGTGGCACATCAAGCGCTTGTCGCGCTAAGAGCAATAAGCGTAAATCTCGCTTACAAGCATCACGTGAAAGCTTTGCTTTACCACTACCAAGCGCAGCGGGTCCAGAGTCTGTAGAACCCGCATCACAAGCAATAACATGTGGTTTGAGATCAATACCACGCTTTAAAGAGCTAGCCTTAAAGCCTGCCCCGATTACGCCAGTAGGCGCTAAAACTCTAATTTCCATTGTGTTCACTCCAAACATTGACAAGCATTGATCAACATATGTACTATGTCGTAACTTAATTCAATATATACAACTTATGGTGATGTGTATATCTGAACAAAAATAATCAATATGAGGGTTTTTAAAATGGATAATACTGATAAAGACCTCTACTTATCCGCTGATGAGGCTGCTAGCGCACTCGGTGTCAGCATGCAGACTCTTTATGCTTACGTAAGTCGCAAAAACTTACGCTCAATTAAAATAGAAGGCTCTCGAAGTAGACGCTATTGGGCTGAAGATATTGAGCGCCTTAGCAAAGGAAATAAACAAACTCAAATTCCGAAAATAGACGCTCCACAAGGCATTAGTACTAGCAGTGCTATTACATTACTGACCGACAAAGGCCTCTATTACCGCGGGATCGAAATAAGCGAATTGGCGGAACATCATACGGTTGAAGAAGTTGCAGAACTCATATGGCAATCACCAGGAGTATTTGCAAGAAGTAAGCTTCCAAAGCGTCCAGCAGTCGCTGACGGATTATTAAAGTCACTTGAAAACATGACAGCCTCTGAAAAAGCCATTGCTCTATTTCCATCAGTTGAAATAGAAAACCCACGAGCTTATGATCTTTCTCACGACGGCTATGCTCGAACTGGAGTCGATGTTGTTCGCTGGTTAGCGGCCTTGATTGCTGGAGCTGACGGACCTAACGAGCGTCCATTACACCAGTTTTTAGCTGAGAAATTCGGTGTAAATTCTGCATTCGAAGACCTCATTCGTCGAAGTCTAATATTATCTATAGACCACGAATTAGATCCCATCACTTATACGGTTAGAGTAGCTGCCAACACAGGAGTTACACCCTACTATGCTGCAATTACAGGATTAGCGGCTAGCAGTGGCAGACGAATAAACTACGGTCGTAGTGAAGCCGTTAGCCGCATACTAGAAGAGATTTGTAGTGCTAAAGATCCATCGCTACCCATTTTACAACGATACAGAGAAGGTGAATCCATTCCTGGTTTCGACTCAAATATGCATGCAATTGCAGATCCTAGGGCACAAAACTTACTCAATGCAATGACGGCTGTCTTCTCTAGCGATGATGAATACATAAAATTGCTAAAAGCGATTGAGATTGCAGAAGAAATAACGCAACAACCTGCATCTTTCTTATTACTTATGAGCTTTATCGGGCGTAAGTTAAAGCTGCGCGGCCAAGAAATTTCGCTAGCAGGTGTCGGGCGTGCAATTGGCTGGCTTGCACATGCATCAGAGCAATATCATCAATCCCCGTTACTTAGACTAAGAGCTAAATACACTGGGCCACTTCCTGACTAATTGACGCTTTATACATAGCTACCGAATACTTTTCGATGCACGATCAATGACTCACAAAGCGATGTATTTTTCTATTCTAAATGTAGATCAATACATCGCCATAATTCTCTAAATAATTAGTGAATTTTAGATCCTACAATCAATAACTAAGGCTCAACCCACCTAAACCGCAATAGCCATTTGGCTCTTTAGCCAAGTACTGTTGATGATAGTCTTCAGCGAAATAGAATTCAGGTGCTGGAATTATCTCTGTCGTAATTCCGCCGAATCCCGCCTCGGTCAAAACTTGCTGAAAGTGCTCTTGCGATTGCTTCGCCAACAACAGCTGCTCATCGGAAAATGCATAAATTCCACTGCGATATTGAGTACCCACATCGTTACCTTGGCGATCACCTTGCGTCGGGTTATGCGATTGCCAAAAAACCTCTAATAACTGCTGATAACTAATCTTTTTAGGATTAAACATCAAACGTACGACTTCATTATGCCCCGTCGCACCCGAACATACCTGCTTATAAGTCGGATTTTCAATGCCACCAGCTGCATAACCAACAGAAGTGGCATGCACTCCCTCAAGCTGCCAAAACTTACGCTCGGCTCCCCAAAAACAGCCCAAACCAAACATGGCGTACTCCATACCTTCTGGTAATTTGTCCACATTCGTTGCATTCACAAAGTGTAATTGAGCATGAGGCATTACATTAGCCATAAGATTCTCCAGGGTTTTACAAAAGTACGTACCAAAAAAAAGGCCACAATATAAATATTGTGACCTTAACATATAACACAGAGTTCAATCAGAGCGTCTAAAAAGAAAAATCTTCTTCTTTCATTTGCATCAAACTCTTCGGATCTTTCAGCATCATCTTCGCATGACCTTTAGCCCGAGGAAGCATGCGTTCGAAATAAAACTCAGCGGTTTGAAT
>Ga0193962_1001459_pt1 | contig 11015 bp, 6 predicted proteins | sample FB_5_MG_FD_140335 | JGI IMG/M metagenome (GOLD analysis project Ga0193962, IMG submission 140335) | Microbial mat bacterial communities from the Broadkill River, Lewes, Delaware, United States - FB_5_MG | ecosystem: Environmental > Aquatic > Freshwater > River > Microbial mats | place: USA...
AGTAGCATCTGAGTATAGTAAAGAATCTTTTGATTATTCTCAGAAGAAATATAATGCTGGATTGATAGACTTGGTTAGCTATAAAGAGATGAAGAAAGAATATGTGAATTCTATGTCTAAGTTAATGCAGTCAAAATATGACTATGTCTTTAAAACAAAAATACTTGATTATTATGTAGGTCTGCCAATAAACCTATAATAGTTTAAATATTAATTTTCACGGTCAAACTTAGGGTCACTATTTCTTATTGAGATAGTGACCTTTTTTTATCGATGTTTCTCAATAAAAAAAAGGCTACTCTAAATGAGTAGCCTTTGGCATATTTTATATCAAATAGATATTACTTCTTGAAATGGAAGTGAGATCCAAATCTTTCAAATGCAGCTTTATCAAGCTCCTCTTGATGATCAGGATGAGCAACAGAAATAAGTGCTTTAGCTCTGTCTTGAAGTGTCTTTCCGTATAAATCAACTGCTCCGTGCTCTGTTACGAAGTAGTGAATATCGAAACGTGTTGTTACAACACCAGCACCGCACATAAGAGTAGAAGCAATCTTACTCATACCTTTTCCTGTAACAGATGGCATAGCGATGATTGGTTTTCCACCTTTAGACATAGCAGCTCCTCTGATGAAGTCTAATTGTCCACCACAACCACTGTAGTATTTACATCCTAGTGAGTCAGCATTTACTTGACCAGTTAAGTCAATAGATAGTGCAGAGTTGATAGCTGTCATCTTTGGTAATTGAGAGATAACGTGTGGGTTATTAGTATAACCAACATCCATCATTGCTACTGCTGGATTATCATCAATAAAGTCATAAACTTCTTTAGATCCCATTAAGAATGTAGAAACAATCTTACCAGTATCTAGAGGCTTTTGAGAGTTATTGATAACACCACTTTCATATAATGGAAGAACACCATCAGCAAACATCTCAGTGTGAATACCTAGGTTTTTATGGTTTCCTAATTGTGCAAGTACAGCATTTGGAATTGCTCCAATACCCATTTGTAAAGTTGCACCATCCTCTATAAGGTTAGCACAATTTTTACCTATTGCAATATCGATATCAGATAGTACTGATGCATGAGCTTCAATAAGTGGAGAATCATCTTCACAGAAGATGTCAATCATATCAGCTTTAATCATTGCATCACCCCAAGCTCTTGGCATATTTGGGTTAATAACAGCAATAACTGTTTTAGCATTCTGTACAGCAGCTAGAGTACAGTCCACAGAAGTACCTAAAGAAACATATCCATGCTTATCTGGAGGACAAACTTGAAGTAATACAACATCAACAGGAAGGACGTTGTCTCTAATTAATTTTTGCGTTTCGTTTAAGTGTACTGGGATATAATCAGCATAACCTGCTTGTGTTTGCTTACGAACGTTTCCACCTACGAAGAAAGATTCTAGAACAAATATACCTTCGAATTCTGCATCAGCATATGGTGCTGGTCCTTCTGTATGAAGGTGTTGAATTCTTACGTTACTGAATTCTTTTCTTCTTCCTCTTTCGCACATAGCCTTGATAAGACCTTGAGGTGCGCAGGCTACAGAATGGATGTGTATTCTGTCGTTTGTTTTAATAACTTTAACAGCTTCGTCAAATGAAACTGTGTTAACTTGTTTAAACATGTCCCAATAGTTTATATGTAATCAATTGATTGTATATTAGTGCGGCTAATTTATAAGCATTACTTATTTAAAACAAGTTAATTGGCAAATAATATAACTTGTTCTATAACATATTTTTGACTTTGTGGAGTATTTTGTTGTTTGCTCTAGGTTTTTATGCTTTTCGTACTTTCTCAGCAACTTGTTTAGCTGTAATATCTACCATACATTTTTGCCAAATTGATTGTTTGCACTTACCTCTTCCATCTTTAGTACACGGTCTACAGTCAATATTTACTTCCATCACTTCAACATTTTTACCCGTTGGATAGCCAAATGCTGTTGGTCCAATAAGAGCTATGCATTTGGTGTTAAATAGGTCGGCTGCATGCATAAAACCTGTATCAGCAGATATTACTATCTGTGATTTACTAACTATGTAGCATGATTCAAGTAAAGAGGTCTTTCCTGCTAAGTTAGTAACTCTATCTGAAGCTACTTTCTCAATTTCTTCACAGAAGTGATCATCTGGTCCTGCAAGGATATTAAATTTATAGTCTTTTAGCTCTGTAATTAAGTCTCTCCAGTGTGATACTGGCCATCTTTTCATTTCCCAATTTGCAGAAGGTACTATACAAATTGTTTTATCTTCATTTAATAAGTCTTCAAATTTCTTAGAATATTCTTTTGGGAATTGCCAGTCTTTGTAGTGGCGTGTGAAATCACTTAAGCCAAGTTTCTTAAGGGGATTTAAGTATGACTCCATACCTTTAAATGGCTTAGGAAATTTGTTTATACCAAATTTGAATAGAAGAACTCTTTTAAGTCGTTCTTTACTTCTTAATGTATATGCTGGTTTTTTCTTTCTTAAACGTCTAAAGAATGGTAGTAAATAGAATTTTAGAATGTTAGAGCGAATGTTGCTGTGTGCATCATAGACAAAATCATATTCTTCTTTCTTAAGCTCTTTAGCTTGCTTTATAATGCCTTTGAAGCCATCTTTTCTGTCAAAGCCCCATATCTTATCAATACGGCTGTCCATGGCAAGAAATGAAGACATATCTTTTCTAGCAAACCAATGTATTTCTGAGTCTGGATATTTGTTCTTTATCGCATCTACTGTTGGCATACATTGAATGATGTCTCCAATAGAGCTTAATCTGATGATAAGGAATTTCTTAGGCATTTTATTTTTTCTTTAGTTATGACTAAGATTATTACTTCCTAGTGCATTGTAAGATTCTTTGTCAAAGCTAGAAACACTCAAGAAGATATCCAAACCATTTGGATCGAAATCATGATAATTAATAATTTCATATGGTATCCATTAGTATAATTTCCTTAATTATATATTATTCATTCTTATTTGATTATTAAAAGCCTTATTTATTTTGGCTATTTGAGAGAAATAATTACATTTGCAGAACAATAATAAGCCCAGATGGCGGAATTGGTAGACGCGCTGGTCTCAAACACCAGTGGGGCAACCCGTGCCGGTTCGATCCCGGCTCTGGGTACAGAGATTGTACCAAAAAGGAGAATTCTTGATTTCAAGAAATTCTCCTTTTTTTGTGCCCAAGTTTATTGGTCTATAATACAAAAAAAGGTCATTACCGAAGTAATGACCTTTTCTATGAAATATCTTTTTTCTGTTAATAGAACTTGTATCTCATATCTTCAATGTTAGCATTTTCTCTTAATGCACTCATTGATTGATATTGAGTTCTGTATTTTAACATTCCATTCATTTGTTGTTTCAATTGAGTAATAGCCTCTTTTGTTACAGCTTCTTTTGTTTCGTTGTTTACAACAAGAACATATACTCCTTGATTTCCTGTTATTGGTGCAGAAATCTTTCCTTTTGGAGATTGAACAGCAGTAGCAATTAGGTTTGGCTCTATTCCAGCTCCAGGAACTTGGAATGATTGGAAGCTAATATCAGTTGCTTCCTGAACAGCAAGACCTTGTTTCTGACCTACAGATAATAGACTGTTACTTCCTTTTGTTGCAATTGCGATTTCTTTAGTGATTATATCAGCTTTCTTTCTACGAATAAGTTCTCTCTTAATAGTAGCACTTACTTTGTTCACAGGAGAAATTCCTTTTTCACTAATTTCAGTAAGAAGAGCAACAACGTACTTGTTTCCAAGCTCATAAATACCTTTTCCATCTTTGTCAGTTACTAAAGCATTAACATCTTCAGTAGTATAGATGTCTTTGATTAGCATTCTTGGTGCTTCTAAACCTGCTAATTGCTTGTCATTCTTCTTGATGTTAGAACCAATACGTTTAGTTAGTTTTGATTTCTCAATCTCAGTGTCAAAAGAATTAGCATCTTTAACTGATTGAGCAAATTTAACTGCTTTTGCGTATGTCTGATTGTAAGTCTTCTGGCTAGGCTCTATGTTACGAGTAACTGTAGCAATCTGAACTTTTCTTACTTTCTTTCCTTGTCTTGTTACTTGAACAATATGAGCTCCATATTGAGTAAGAACAACGTTTATTGCATTTTTCTTAGCAAAGAAACATGTATCGCTAAATGGTTGTACCATTTGTTTAGGTCCAAACCATCCTAAATCTCCACCATTAACTGCAGATCCTTTGTCTGCTGAATGTTTTTCAGCAAGAGTAGCAAATTTAGTTCCCTTTTTAAGTAATTTAACTAAGCTGTCCGCAAAGTTCTTTGCTGCTGCGTAGTCATTGTTGATAGGCTTGATTAGGATATGACGTGCTTTAACTGAATCTGGAAGCATCTTTACGCTATTAATCTTAGCTAGTTTGTATGCTCCTTCTTCCTCGTAAGGTCCGTATATGCTATTTACTTTTGCTTTACTAGCAAATGCACTTAATTCAGTGTTACCAATTTCTTTTGCTTTTATATATGAAGCATTGAATTTAGCATCTGAGTTTAAGTTTACATATTCTTTATTGTCTTTTACAGTATTGAATTCTGTAGCTAACTCATCGATATATTTTTTAGCTTCTGCATTATCCTCTGAAGATGGAGTGATAGGGAATGTTACATAAGCAATCTTTCTAGCCTCATTTTGCTCAAATAGATATTTATGCTCATCGTAATATTTCTGTATCTCTGCATTGCTTACTTCAACGTCTTTATCATTTACTGATGAATATTTTTTAACGATATAACTAAAGTCAACTTTTTTAGAAGAAGATGTTAGAATTTGTTTAGCTCTTGCATCAGTAATATATAATGATTTTTGAACTAATTCATTATATTTCTCAGCTTGTCTAGCTGATTTAATTTGATTCTCAATATTTAACCAATATGCTTTCTGAGGTGTTCCATCAGGAGCGTTGATTAATTGCTTAAGAGTAGAGATGATTCTCGTTTTATCAACATTTCCAGTCTCATCCTTGAAGATTTGACGGATAATAGGAGATAGGTTCTCTCCTTGAACAAGATCAAATAATTCTTCAGAACTAATATCTATTCCTAAAGCTTCATACTCCTTGTTCATTACAATTTCTTGAACAAGTTGTTGCCATGTCTGTTCTCTAATCTGATCCATTTGCTCAGATGAAAGAGCTGACTGCCCACTCATCATTTGAGAGATATCTTGATTGTGTTTTACTTTGCCTTGGAAATCTTTTATAGAGATAGATTCATCTGCAATAACTGCTATTTCTGATTTTGAACTATTGAACCATGAACTTCCGTTCTTAAGTGCATCCCCAGCAATAAATGCAAATAAAGCTGTTCCAATCACTGTTGCGATAAGAACTCCTCGATTTCTAATTTTTTGTAATGTTGCCATTTTATAATTATTGTTTAATATTTCAGATCGTTTAGGCTACGAATATACAAAAAGCTGCCAGTAAATGCAATACTGACAGCTTAATTAAATGTATTTCTATGTACTATTTTTCCTTTGTACTACTCTTTTTTGTTGTTGTCTTTTTTGCTGTTGTCTTTTTTGCTGTTGTCGTTTTTTTTGTCGCTGCTTTTTTTGTTGCAGTTTTCTTCTTTGTTGTTGCTTTTTTAGCTACGGTTTTCTTTTTCGTTGTCGTTTTTTTAGCCGCAGTTTTTTTCTTGGCACTTGATTTCTTATCAGGTGCATTTTTTACCATTTCAAGACATTCTTCATATGTCAATGCAGCTGCATCAGTGTCTTTAGGTATTCTTACATTCTTCTTTTCATATGCAATGTACGGTCCCCATCTTCCATTTAGAATTTGAAGTTCTTCGTCGTTCTCAAATATCTTGATGATTTTATTTCTATCAGCTTCTCTTTTTTCTTCAATTAATTCAATTGCTCTTTCAAGATCAATACTAGCAGGATCATCAATGTCTTTCTTAATAGAAACAAATTTACTATTATGACGAACATAAGGACCAAATCGACCAATACCTATTGTTACAACCTTTTCTTCATATTCTCCCAGTTGTCTAGGGAATTTGAATAGCTCAAGACATTCTTCAAGAGTGATAGTCTCAATACTTTGTTCTTTCTTTAGTCCAGCGAAAACAGGCTTATCCTCATCTTCTTGTGTTCCTATCTGTGCAATAGGACCAAATCGACCTATACGCACTATAATCGTCTTACCTGTCTTAGGGTCAATTCCTATTTCTCTTTCTCCTGATTTTCTCTCAGAATTTTCAATAGTATCTTCTACGTTCTTGTGGAACGGAGTGTAGAATGAACCTATACTCTCTTGCCATACAGAATTTCCAGAAGCAATCTCATCAAACATTTCTTCTGCTTGTGCAGTGAAATTGTAATCCATGATGTTATTGAAATATTCATTTAAGAAATCAGTCACAACAAGACCTATATCTGTTGGGAATAGTTTCTTCTTCTCTGCACCAGTTGTCTGAGTCTTCATTTCATTCTTTAACTCACCACTTGTTAGTGTATATACTTGATAATTTCTTTTTCTACCTTCTCTTGATTCTTTTTCAACGTACCCTCTGTTTTGGATTGTTGTAATAGTCGGAGCGTATGTAGATGGTCTACCAATACCAAGTTCTTCCATTTTCTTCACTAGACTTGCCTCTGTGTAACGTGGAGGATTGTTTGTGAATTGTTGAGTTGCTATAATTTCTCTAGCATCAAGCTTGTCATTCTTGTTGATTGGAGGAAGTAATCCTGAATCGCCATTCTCCTGCTCATCATCCTTAGATTCAAGGTATACTCTTAAGAAACCATCGAATACAACCACTTCACCACTTGCTTGGAATTTCTTATCTGTTCCACCAATAGCTATTGAGATAGTTGTTTTCTCTAGTTTAGCATCTGACATTTGTGATGCTAATGTTCTTTTCCATATTAATTCGTAAAGCCTTTTCTCTTGATCTGTACTACCTGCAGATTTTTTATCCATATAGGTAGGACGAATTGCCTCATGGGCTTCTTGAGCTCCTTTACTCTTTGTGCTATATTTTCTTGTCTTGCTATATTCAGCTCCGTGTTCTTTAGTAATAGCTTCTTTAGCTGTTGAGACTGCTAGGTTAGATAGATTTACAGAGTCAGTTCTCATGTAAGTAATCTTACCTGCTTCATATAATCTCTGAGCAATTGTCATTGTTTGAGACACAGAATATCCTAGTTTACGTCCAGCTTCTTGTTGAAGAGTTGAAGTTGTAAACGGAGCTGCAGGTTTTCTTGTAAGTGGTTTCTTCACAATATCAGATACTGTGAAATCTGCACCTTTACATTGTTCCATGAAAGCAACTGTTTCTTCTTCTGATTTGAAACGAGTAGGAAGTTCTGCCTTTAAGATAGATTCTTTTGTCCCTTCTTTTATTATAAAGTTAGCTACAACTCTATAGTATGTCTCTGGAGTAAATACGTTTATTTCTCGTTCTCTCTCAGCTATTAGTCTTACGGCTACAGATTGAACTCTACCTGCAGAAAGAGATGGCTTAATCTTTCTCCATAATACTGGAGATAATTCAAAACCAACTAATCTATCTAGTATACGTCTTGCTTGTTGTGCATCAACAAGATTGTCATCAATCTCTCTAGGTGTTTTTATTGCCTCTGTGATTGCTTCTTTTGTAATCTCGTGAAAGACGATACGTCTAGTATTCTCTTTTTTTAATTTAAGAACCTCATATAGGTGCCATGCAATTGCTTCTCCTTCGCGGTCTTCATCGGAAGCGAGCCATACTATCTTAGCTTCTTTAGCTAGATCTTTTAATTCTTTAACTACATTCTTCTTGTCTGGAGAGACTGTATAGGTAGGCTTAAAGTTGTTTTCTATATCTATTCCAAGATCTTTTTTGGCTAGGTCTCGTATATGTCCAAAACTTGATTTAACAATAAAATCTTCTCCTAGGAATTTCTCTATGGTCTTTGCTTTCGCAGGGGACTCGACTATGACTAGATTCTCAATCATACCTATATATATTTAGCTTTGATTTTAACAAATTTGCATGCAAAAGTACAATAATAAAAATGGGAAGTTCAAATATTTTACAATGTTTTTGAATTCTTCCCATTAATTTATGATTAAATACAGTTTGTTTAAAACCTTGTGCGTTAACGTTTTTCAGTGAAAAAGTTGCGGTAAAATAGTATTATCATACAAACCCCGATTGTTATGTATGAGTCTGCTAGATTAAATACTGGTCTAAAGAAGATGATGTGTTCACTTCCCCAAATAGGAAACCAATCAGGTAGAAATCCTTCATAAAGTGGGAAATAAAACATGTCAACTACCTTTCCATGAAGAAAAGAGCTGTATCCTCCTACTTCTGGAAATATTGTTGCTACTTGCCCAACGCTGTCATTAAAGATTATTCCATAAAATAAGCAATCAATGATATTTCCTAGTGCTCCAGCAAATATCAGTATAAAAGAACAAACAACCCCTTTAGGAGCCTTCTCTTTTATTAATCTAGCAATATACCATCCAATACCGCATACGGCAACAACTCTGAATAAAGTAAGAACAATCTTACCAATTTTGCCACCTAGCTCCATACCAAAGGCCATTCCGTTGTTTTCAACAAAATGTATTCTAAACCAATTACCCAATACATTGAATTCTTCACCAAGGGTCATATTGGTTTTTATATAAATTTTTAAAAGCTGATCTATAAATAGAAGTGCGGCAATAAGAATTATTGCTTTGTATTTTTTTTGCATATAAATATATTTAGTCTCTGCTTTGCCCTCTCTTAGCATCAATACTTAAAGTGGCATGTGGTACAGCTTTTAATCTTTCTTTTGAGATAAGTTTACCTGTTTCTCTACATATACCATAAGTCTTTTGTTCAATTCTTACTAGAGCTGCCTCTAAGTGAGAAATGAATTTAGCTTGTCTTTGTGCTAGTCTTCCAGCTTCTTCTTTTGATAGAATAGAAGCACCTTCTTCAAGTACCTTGAATGTAGGAGAAGTATCTTGTGTGTCGTTTCCGTCAGAACTATTATTTGCTGCTTTTAACTCTTCAAAATCTTTTCTTGCTTTCTCTAGCTTCGCCTTAATTAACTCCTTGAATTCTTGAAGTTCTTCGTCTGAATATCTTTTTTTCTCTGTCATAGTGTTTAAGTTTTTCTCGAAAATAGTAAAAAATATCATATAAATAATGAGAAGAAAGAAGAAATCTTGTAGGAAGTAGTAAAAAAAAGCCCCTGTGTTTTGTTAACACAAGGGCTTTAAAATTATGCTTTTTCTATCTTGATATGTGTTATTATATCATCAATTTCAATTTGTCGAGCATTTGTGTCGTCTAAATCATCAGACATAGACAAGTCTTCTGCTAGTACTTGAGTACTAATGTATTCCTTGAAGTTATTAACAGCTGAGTTAATCTCTTCATGATTACCAATTGTTAAATTAATCTTATCTGTAACTTCGAAATCAATATCTTTACGAGCATTTTGAATTCTGTTTATAAGCTCTCTTGCTATACCTTCTTCTTTCAATTCTTCAGATATATTGATATCAAGTGCTACAGTAAGTTTTCCTACGTTGGCAACTAACCATCCTGGGATATCTTCTGAGATGATTTCAACATCTGATACTTCAATCATTGATTTAGCACCATCAATTTCGATCTCATATTGACCTGTTGTTTCAATAGTAACAATGTCTTCTTGAGTAAACTTATTTATTGCTGCAGCAACAAGTTTCATTTGTTTACCAAACTTAGGACCTAGTTTCTTGAAGTCAGGCTTAATCTTTTTAACCAAGATACCTGCTGTGTCAGTAATGTATTCTATTTCTTTTACATTTATCTCAGAAAGAATAATATCCTTAACAGCTTCTATTTGCTTCTCTGTTGTGTTATCAAGAATAGGAATCATTATCTTAGCAAGAGGTTGACGAACTCTAAGTTTAACTTTTCTTCTAAGTCCTAGAACCATTGAAGAAATGCTTTGAGCCATATCCATTCTTTCCTCTAGTGCTGGATTGATTGCTGCTTCATCCACTTTAGGGAATTCAGCAAGGTGTACCGATTTAACATCAAATCTACCTGTTGCTGTATTTAAATCTCTAAATAGTCTGTCTGCATAGAAAGGAGCTATTGGAGACATCATTATTGATACTGTTTCAAGACACTTGTAAAGTGTTTGGTATGCAGATATCTTGTCTGTTGAGTATTCTCCACCCCAATATCTTCTTCTTGATAAACGAACAAACCAATTAGATAGATTCTCAGAAACGAAGTTCTGTATCGCTCTACCTGCTCTTGTTGGCTCGAATGCTTCGAATGCTTCCTCAACTTCTTTTACAAGAGAGTTAAGAATAGAAAGAACCCATTGGTCAATCTCTGGACGCTCATTCATTGGTATGTCAGCTTGCTCATATGTAAACTTATCTATGTTTGCATATAGAGTGAAGAAGCTGTATGTGTTATATAGTGTTCCGAAGAATTTACGTCTTGTTTCTTCAACACCATTAATATCAAATTTAAGGTTATCCCATGGCTGAGAGTTAGTAGTCATGTACCATCTCACTGGGTCCGAACCAAATTTCTCTAGTGCTCCGAAAGGATCAATACCATTACCAAGACGTTTAGACATCTTGTTTCCTTTTGCATCAAGAACAAGACCGTTAGAGATAATGTTTTTAAATGCAACAGAGTCAAATAACATTGTACCTAGTGCATGAAGAGTAAAGAACCAACCTCTTGTTTGGTCAACACCTTCTGCAATAAAGTCAGCAGGGAATCTCTCTCCACTCTCAATAGCTTCTTTATTCTCGAAAGGATAGTGAGCCTGTGCATATGGCATTGCTCCTGAATCGAACCAAACATCAATAAGGTCTAATTCACGTACCATTCTCTGACCATCTTCTCCAACAAGGATAATTCCATCTACATATGGACGGTGAAGATCAATCTTCTTGTAATTCTCTTTTGTGAAATCGCCAACAACGAATTCTTTGTAAGGGTTCTCTGTCATGAAACCAGCTGCG
>Ga0193962_1001462_pt1 | contig 11008 bp, 9 predicted proteins | sample FB_5_MG_FD_140335 | JGI IMG/M metagenome (GOLD analysis project Ga0193962, IMG submission 140335) | Microbial mat bacterial communities from the Broadkill River, Lewes, Delaware, United States - FB_5_MG | ecosystem: Environmental > Aquatic > Freshwater > River > Microbial mats | place: USA...
ACTTCTTTAGCTTTAGCATTACCTTGATCCATTAATGTTTTTACATCGTTGAATGCATCATATACTAATATAGTATTTTTTAATTGCTCAGCAGAAGTATTTGCAACATCACCATCTATTTTAAGTGCTTCTACAAGTGGAGTAACATTAAATCCACCAAGCATTTTTCCTAATATTTCACATGCTTTTACTGCATCTATAGCGTCACAGCTAGTCTTACCTTGTACTATATCGTTTAAAAACGCAGCTTTAACATATGCAGCGTCATCAACACCAGCAGGAATCTTATTTTCAAAAATTTCCATTGCATAGTCTTGCTCAACAATTGGTGAAGCTTTTAATAATTCAACAAGCTCAGCCGTTTGTTCAGCTGTTAGTGCCAATGGTGGAACACCAAGTTCAGCTCTCTCTTGTGTATGTGCTTTATAGTCATCTAAAAATGCCATATTTAACCCTTAAATGTAAATTTAAAAAATTATAACCTAATAAAAACTACTTTTCCATATATGTTACTATAAGAAACATAATTTAAGAATATTTTTTTCGATATGTTTATTTTTGTAACACTAAAACTTTCCTTTGAGGTCCACTTTACCTTTTACCTGAAGTAACCTGTCGTTAAACCATTTAGTTTTGTCTATATTTGGAAACACTTCTAGCATTATTTTAAGGGGTGAATCGTTCCAACTGTTACTATCTGGAGCAAATGTCCATCCCAACTCACTAATTACATATGAAAAAATCTGATCAACTATTTTATATGAAGACTCTAATGCTATCTGATCATTCTCTTTTTCATGTTTGATTAATGATTTCACCAGTTGTTTTCTAATATCTCTATTGTAGTTATCTTTTAAAGTTTTAATTATTTGTTCATTTTGCATACTTTGTCCTATTTTATATAGTAATTGAAATTATACATTTTAAAAACAACTATTTAAATTTTTCGCTTTTCAATCTCTTCTAAAAAGATATTTTTTTGTTCACCGTGATAATTGCTTTTCAGCCATAAAAGATACGAATCTGGTAAATCAGTCACAGGCATACCCTTATACTGTCCAAATCCTATTCTATTGATCTCTTTATAATCATCCATTTTTTCTTCACATTTACAGTCTATACCCAAATGCTCAACTAAGGAAACAAAATCATTATACTCCATAGTTTTTTGTATATTAAAACTATAGTTATTAAAATTAAAGATCCCATTTCTAAAAGATACAAAGTTTTGTAACTCTTTTATCTGTTCAACACTTAATTCTTCTAGGTTTGGAATATTTACAGTATAAAATTTTTTGTATGATTTAAAGACAAGATGTGCTTTTGGCATCAGAGAATCTCTCTCATACCTTTTGCATTTGGAGAAGAGAGAACACCCTCACCTTCTAGCTGCTCAATAATTCTTGCTGAGCGGTTGTAACCAACTTGAAGTTTTCTTTGAAGGTAAGATATAGAAGTTTTTCTATCATTTAAAACCACACTTTTAGCATCCTCAAAAAGCTCATCAAGTTCTTCATAACTTTCATTTGAAGATCCAGAACCACCCTCTTCCTCTTCTATAAGAAAACTTTTGTCATAATTTGGTTCTCTTTGAGCTTTTATGAACTCTACGATCTCTTCGATCTCATCTTCTGTTGCCCATGGTGCATGTAAACGAACAAGTGCAGGAGCTCCAGGAGGTGTAAAAAGTAGATCTCCACGACCTAAAAGTGATTCAGCACCCATCTGGTCTAAAATAATTTTAGAATCAACTTTTTGCCCTACTCTATAAGATATACGAGATGGCAGATTTGCCTTAATAAGTCCAGTTACGACATCAACACTTGGTCTCTGTGTAGCTACGATAAGATGTATACCACATGCACGTGATTTCTGAGCCAAACGTGCAATAGATATCTCCACATCTTTTCCACTTGTCATCATAAGATCAGCTAACTCATCGATCACAACAACAATGTATGGAAAAGGCTCACCACCAGTTTTTTTTATTTTTTCGTTATAGTTTTCTATATTTTTTGTACGAGTATCTGCCATAAGCTCGTAACGTCTCTCCATTTCATTTACCATATTATTAAGAGATACAATCGCTTGTTTTGGTTTTGTGATTACAGGAGTAAGTAAATGTGGTATATCATTATATGTTGCAAATTCAAGCATCTTTGGATCGATCATTAAAAGTCTTAACTGATCAGGCGAATTTTTATATAACAGTGAAAGTATCATAGCATTTATCCCAACACTTTTACCACTACCTGTTGTTCCTGCTATAAGTAAATGCGGAAGCTTTTTAAGATCAGTTACAAATGGTTTTCCAACTATATCTTTACCTAAAGCTATAGTGAGTGATGATTTTGACTCCTTAAAAAGCTTGTCATCTAAAATCTCACGTAGGTAAATTGTTTCAACTGTCTCATTTGGTATCTCGATCCCAACTACATCTTTTCCAGGGATAGGAGCTTGAATACGGATGGTTTCAGCCGATAGAGCCATAGCAAGATCATCTTGAAGATTTAGTATCTTACTTACCTTGACATTTGCAGCAGGTTTAAACTCAAACGTTGAAACAACCGGTCCAGCATATGTACGTACTACATCTCCATCTATTTTGAAGTGAGCTAACTTTTCTATCAAATATTGGATCTTCTCATCAAGTTCAGTTTCATCAATGGCTTTAGTCTTAGACTGCGGTTTTTGTAAAAAATCAATCTTTGGTAGTTTAAAGTTAGTTGGTTTTTCACTTTTTCCTTTTTCTATACCTTCTAAAAGCTTAGTGTTTTCTTCTAACTCATCTACAATCAGTGCATTTTTTTGCTCTTTGACCTTTGAAGCAAGTTTTATAATATTATTTGGTTTTTCATGTTCTTCATTTTTATTTATTTTATTTTTTTGCTCAATTTCTTCTTCATCTTTTTTGATTAGTTTAATTTTCGAAGTATTTTCTTCAATATTTTGAGAACTGTCTTCTTTTCTTAAGTAAGTCGGTGTTTCAATATCTAAAGAGCCTACCTCTTCTTCAAATACAGTTTCATATTGTTGTTCTTCTTCAATTACTGATTCTTCAAATGGCTCTTCACTTAACTTACTTTTCTTTTTTGACTTTAGTAAATTACTTAATATTACTATAATTTCATGCATACCTTTATCGACAATAATTATAGTTGATACTAAAAGTATTACAGCCCAAAATATCCACAATCCAAATAAACCAATGTATGGACTTAAGAAATCTACAAAGTTTCCTGCAAATAAACCTCTGAATTTACCTTCAATAAGAATAGCTTGAAATAGCAAGAAAGAAAAAAACATTAAAAACGAAGATATAATTATCTCAAATTTTCTAAGATTTAGTGTAGTGTCTTTATAAAACTGATATAAAGGAATTAAAAAGATAAATAAATAAATATAAGATATATAACCAAAATATAAGTGATTTAAAGAGGCAAAGTAAGTGCCATATTTTCCCATTAGGGAAACATCTCCAAGAATAGTAGCAAAACCTAAGTATATAAATATTCCAAAAATAAGTATAAAAAGAGTTTCTTTCAAATAAACGACCTTTAAAAATATTAAATTATTAAAGGAAGTATAGCCAAAAGCGTTCCACTTTTAGAGATAATTTACAAGATTTAACTTAGAAACTCTACCTACAGTTGAGAGCATTGACTCATAGTTTATAGAAAGCTGTGTAAGCATTAGAGATGCTTCAGCTAAGTCTGTGTCTATAGTTTTTGATCTTAATGTCATTGCACTAAGTTCAAGAATCTCTGAACGTTCAAGTGAAGCACTTAGTGCATTTACTTGAGCACCAACTTTTGAATGTGATCTATTTATATGGTTCTGAATATCATCAATCATTGTAATTGCATCTTCAATACCTACACTTCTGCTATCTCCACTAGAAGCATCAGCATAAAGTTTATGCTCTTCTACAGCAGTGATCATCCTATCTAGTTCTTTAAAAAAGTCAGTTTTTGGATCTCTTATTTGAAGTGAATTGTTTGAATTAAACGACATAACTGGTGAATCTGCATTAAAATCTCCTGTGTTACTATCAAATAAAGAAATTTCTGTTAAAGTATTTGTTGTATTTAATTGTTCGTAAGCGATCTTTCCATCATATCCTATGTGCATATTACTTACAAGGTTAGCTGCCTCAACAGCAGTATCATATCCAGCAGGAGTATTTATAACAGGTACAGCAGCTGTTGAAATATTTATAACATCAAGTAATTGCTTATATGTCATCTCATCTGCCGGAACAGCTTTTCTAGTACTTACATCCATATCAAAAATATCATAGTTTGTTACACCACCATCAAGTGAGTAAGTGGAACCAGCAGCATTTAAGTCTATTTGTATTTCTAGTGTTGCACCATTTACATCTTTACCAACCATTTTTAGTTGTGTACCATCTAAAGTACCAGGTGTTCCTTGTGATAAGTCAGCCACTTCTGATAACTTAGTTGACTCTGTTGCAAATGCATTTCCATCACGAACTATTTGAGGTACTTCACCTTTTATTTTTGCAGAATCTTTCGTAAACATTGTTTTGTCATACTCTAGTCCATCAATGTTTAAACCATCTACAGTTTCATACTCTGATTTTACAAACTCTTTTACAAACAGCCCTGGTGGTGTTACGCCTATGACAAAGTTACTGAACTCTTTTTCTCCACTATCAAGGTTTTCTATTTTACCAGCATTTACACCATATACAGGATCATTTATATCTGCCAAATCAGGTCCACCTTCATTAAAATCAGTTGCCCCAACCATGTGAAATTCTAGTTTACTTGAACCTTGAATTTTATCTTGAATTACAAATTGTCCATTAAGGTTCATGCTTACGTCTACTAGCTTCAATGCATTTGTATTCCCATAAGCACTTCCAATCTGATCCATCAAGTCTTCAACAGTATCTTTATCAGATAACACAACCTCTTTATTAAAAGCTTCACCATCACTTTTTACACCACGAATATAAAAATGGTGCTTAGCATTTGTATTGGCAGCATCCGTATCACCCATAAGTTGTCTGATACTATTTTCAGCTCCTAAATTGCCACCATCAGTAGCTTCAGTTTGACCTATAGGATAATCTTGAACAAGATTGGAGTTTACTACATTTGTCGTTACCATTCTTCTAACAAGGTTTTTTTCACCCAAAAATAGATCAGCCCCTGACAAATTATACTGCTGTTCAGTCTTAGAACCTGTAAAAGATGACATACTGCCAGCATTACCCATATATGTACCATCATCAGCGATAGGTCTTATGTCTACAGACGTTCCTGAAAAAAGATATTGGCCATTTATAGATGTATTTGCTAAGTTCTTGAAATGATCTTCCAAAACTCTAAGTTCATCAGCAATAGCATCTCTTGAACCTTGGCTGTGAACACCATTTGAAGCGTTTATTAAAAGTACACGCATACGATCCATTGAAGTTGAGAATTCATTTAAAATAACATCTGTTTGATTAGCCATTTTATAACCACTCTCTGTACTTTTTTTTATCTGGCCAAGACCCTCAATCTCATTGTCAAGTCTCATAGTTTCTGCAAACTTTCTTACATCGTCTTTTGCATACTGAATACTTAGACCACTTGAAATCTGCTTATTTACATCAAAAAGTCTACTTTGTAGAGAGTCGTTGTTTTTAGAGTATAAACTTTTATAGTACATACTAGATGAAATACGCATAACCCACCTCCGTGTTACTGTTATTAATAACTCATATATTTATAACTAAAATACAGCAATTATAGTTCCATATCGACAAAAGTCTATAAAATAATTAATAATTAAGAAATAACTCACTATCATTACGCTCTTACATAAGCCAGCGTGGTGGAACGGTAGACACGACGGATTCAAAATCCGTTGCCTTAGGGTGTGGGGGTTCAAATCCCCCCGCTGGTACCATTTGAACCCCCTCAAAACTCCCTAAACAACGAATTTTTAAGAGATTTTAAAAGCTAAAAAAAAGAATAATAAAAATCCCCAATACAGACTAACTATTTATATATTGAAATTGAGCGGTCGAAAGTTTTATAATTATTATCTATATAATTAACGTAAACATCATAAACCATTTGGGTGTTTGCATGTCCTAATAATTGACTAAGCTCTAAAGGGGAAACTAAGTTGTTATAAAGCATGTTAGTAGCGTATGTATGCCGTGTGTTGTATGGTCTTCTATATTCTATATTTAAACTCTCTAAACTTGGTTTCCAAAAGTGGTTGTATATGCTCTCACTAGTTGTATAAGGTTCTCCGTATCTACTTACAAAAAGATAGTCATCATCATGTGAGTTATACATATCTTGTATGTATGGGTATAGTAAATCTATTATTGGAATATCTCTAATACTACCTTTTGTTTTAGGTGTACTCTCTCCAAAACGACCACGAGAACGTTTAACAGATATGATCCCATTTTTAAAGTCAATATCAGTTTTTTTAAGAGCTATAATTTCGCCCGAACGCATACCCGTATAGAACGCAATAGCTAAATATAAAATATAATTTGGATATTCTGCATTATCCATAATTAGCTTTACTTCATCGGAATTAAAAGGCTTTATTATAGGCTTTTCATATTTAGGTATTCTAACCATCTTAACAGGGTTACGAGTTATTATTTCATCAAATAAAGCTTCTTGAAATATTCCACTAAGTACACCTAGATAATGTCTTTTAGATTTGTTTCCTACATCACTAATACTATATAACCATCTTTTTACATCAGATGGCTTTAATTCTTCTATCTCTTTGTTTTTAAACCACCCTAGCCTATTAGATACTATACGACAATATTTGTCATAAGTAGATGGTTTAAGTTCATGTTTTTTGAACTCTAAAAACAGATCAGCATAGTGACTAAATTTCATTTATTTACCTTGAGGAAATGTCCGTTCAGGAATGACAATAAATGCATTATAAGTAATTCCTTAAAGATAATTTTTTCAGCTTTTTACTTTCATTAATAATATTTTTAATGATTATGATATCAGGGTGATTACAGCAATATGTAGATTGAAAGTAATATTTTGGATTACTACATGCCCATGAATGTTTAAATACATTTGTCATTAAATGTTCATAACGTTTAGAGCCACAAATTATACAAGTATGTCGTTTCATCTTGCATCCTTAAATAAAATCATTACACTATAAACTAAAATAGATTCAGTAGCTGAAGATTGAAATTGAAGTTCATATTGTTCAAAACTTAAATTTTTTATACGTTCATTAATGATTGATTGAAGCTCTTTAGGAGTATCACTTTCATATATTTCTATCATTTTAAAATACCTCTTTTGATTGAATTAAATTTGTAGGGGATAACATTGTAGGACTTAGTAAGCCACGTTCCATAATAAGTTTATATGTGTAGTTATAATGATTCATGTCTACAGTATCAATATCAATATTATTAAAATAATGGAGTAGTTGTGTATCTCGCATTTGATAAGGTTTTTTAGTATATTTAGGCGGTGCTTTTAACTTTGTATGTTCAACATAAAATACTTTATTGTTAATAGTCATTTTTTCATATCTACTCATATCTTTAGTAGATAAAGGCTCATACTCTGATTCAAGATATGGAACTTCATCTGCGTTATCTTGTTTATCAAAGAAATTAACTGGTTTCTGCGTGTATATAGTTCCAAACTCATTTTCGATATAAAGTATCTTTTTTGTAGTTGTACAAGTATAGACTTGAATGTCGTTCCTTTGATAATCCTTTGTAAGGTCTATAAGGGAATACATACCGCCTAATTTTCTGTAAACTTCAAGAGGTGCAAAAGTGCGTGATGTGTAAAATCTGCTTATGCCATGATATAGATACCATAAAGTAAGATTAGTGATATCTTCGCTATTTTCTCTTAAGTCGTCAAGAGTTTTTAAAACATACTTCATTAAGTAGCTTACAGGGCTTTTTATATCTGTTTCAACCTTTGAAGCTGGTGCAGGAAACAATCTTTTAACAGCTTTAACGATTTTTTCATATCTATCATGTGGAACAAAAAGAGATATATGTAAATGAGGTGTACCATCTTTGTGTGGTTCTGTAACTCTAAAATAAACACGATCATCTTTTAATATAGATTTATAACTTCTATCATCTCTTATTTTTTTAAACATGTTTGAGAGTTCTTTTGAAGCGTTTTTTGGAGTGTATTTATCAACAGTTTTACTAAAATCTAATATAGGTTCAATAAAAGGTATATTTTGCTTTACATGAGCGTTTAGGAAGTCATAGCCATTTATAGAAGTTATAAAAGTAAGACCTCTAAACCTTGGATTATTAACTAGTTTACCATTTTTTAGAGTCTTTTTAGGGTGCCATTCACTAGGTAGCGTTAAAGTAATAAAGATGTTTTTTAAACCAAGTTCATTTGCATAATCATAAACAGACCATGCACGATGTTGAAGTTCAGCGATATATCTATCAGAATTATTATAGCTATTAGATACAAAATCAGCATAAGGGATAATTTTATTATCTATTTGACATCCGTTAGACTTTAAATAATTCATATTTAATTCAACCTTTTTCATTGTAAAGTCTATTTGATGTTTTGTTAATCCATAATTTTTCATTTTGTCACTTCCTTTGTTATTTTTTTATGCGTGTCCGCTAACTTTTTATAGATAGCCAAGGCAATACTCAAATTTCGCCCTGCGAAATTCTAGTATTGCTTAAATCTAAAGGGCTAAAGCCCTTTGATTGTTGTATCTTTGATTTATTAAGTGGTTGATATAAATCAGTAAAAGAATTAGGAACAGAAAAACAATAATTTGAAAAACTTGTAAAGTCATCATGGTATTTATAAGTAAATTCATAAATATCTATATAAGCACCAAGCTTATTAAATGTAAAGATGTCATTTTCGTAAAAACATATGTCATTACGGCACTTAAAGCAAACTATCTTCTCATTTTTTTTAGATTTGAATTTAGTTTGATTGTTAATAATATTTGGTTTAATGAAATCAGTAGATGGTTTAGCTTCAACTTGTGATAATTCATCTTCACTAAAGAAAAGTACATATATTTGATTTATAACAAAAATCAAAAGAAAGATAAAAGGAATGAGATAAAGATATATTTTTGGAAATGCTTTCTCAGCTTGACCACTATCATATTTTTCAAATATCCATTTAGGTATATAAAACATCTTAATAGAGGGTTTATCAGTTGACGGTTGAGTCCATTTTCTAAAAAAAGCATATTTAAAAAGCTGAGGATGTAATCTATTAGAAGATTCGGCAGCTTTAATATAATAACTTACTACATTATCATTTTTATAAGACTTATCAATAGTGCTTAAATCATTTTGAATCAAAATCATATCTTGAAACAAATGACGAGAATAATTGAACCATTTATCAAGATGTGGTTCACCCTCAACGAAATAATCAGCGACTTCATCTATTAACAAAATAATATGATTAAATTGAAAACCTTTAATATAATCGTATTTTCTAGAAATCTTAGTAAGTTTAAGATCAGTTTCTAAATCATCAAATTCTACACCATGAGCAACTTGGTCGAAAAATGAATTAATAGCTTTATCTATATGCTTATGGTCTTTGTTAGTTAAATGAATTTCATGATGTATTTTTGCACATTGAGAAAGTATGTCAAAATTAAGAAACTCAGCTTTACCCTCAAAATCTTCAAATTTAAAACCACTAATATTAGTATAAATCTTTTTTTTATCTTTTTTAATACCACTAATATTTGGAAAAAACTTTTTAACAAAATTATTTAACTTATCAAATATTTTATTAGGAAAGAAAGCATATATGAAAGCAACAGCTAAACCAGTTTTTCCAGAGCCAATATTACCGTTTATATAAATAATCATTGGATACTAACCTTAAAATAAATTATATAACTAATAGATTCGTTAGATGAAACATCATGCTTGAAAATATTTCCTATATAAGGTAAATCAGATAGAATAGGGATAGAATATGTATCATTAGTTTTATTAGTTGTAGTAAGACCTGCTAAAATTATATATTCGCCATCTTTCACAGAAAATTTAGAAGTAAAAGTTTTACTATCAATTATAAGAACATCTAACTCAGGCTCATAAGTTGAAATATCACTAATATTGAATTTAAAATCGAGATTAACAATATCATTATAAACAACAGCATTGCAAGTAAGTTGTAAGCCAATATCTAAAAGTTCATATTGCTTAGAAGAATAATCAGAAGAATTACCAACAGTATCAACGGAACCTGTAACAATACGTATCTGTTTACCACTAGTAAATGATGATGATTCACCAGAGCGTATAAGCATATTAGGACGAGTTACAATCTCAGATGAGCCAAGAGAATCAAGTAAGTTAAAAAACATAGATATATCACCTAAAGGAGCTGTATTAGAAGATAATATTTTTTTAACTGCATCATTATTATTCAAATTTGAAAATAAAGATAAATCAAAATTTTGAGTTTTATTTAATTGTGAAGAAATAGAAGTAAAATCAATACCAACATCACGAAGTTTAGTCTCATTTATCGCAACGATTTCACCCTCTAGAAATACATGCTTTGTAGGTTTATAATTTTGAACATATATATTGAATTTGTCAAAACTTTTTTGATTAGTATATTTAGCTATAATTTGAGAAGAATGAGATAAAGATAAATCAAGATCAAATTTTTTAGATATAGACTGTAACTTTTTATCAGGAATAGAGGGATTATCTAAAAAACCTAATTTAAAATCGTTTTCAATTTTTTTAATATGATAAAAAGAACCATTGAAAACAATCTCATAATCTAAATCTTTTAAAAGATAAACAAAAGCACTAAATGAAATTTTTTTGTCTAAATCATCAGTAAAATAAAAAGATTTTTCATTTTTAATATCAGGACTGATAATGATATTAATTTTATTAGTAAGACTAACAATATAAGCCAGTTCTTGTAAACTATATCTATAAGCTTCAGATGCATTTAGATAAATAGTTATAATA
>Ga0193962_1001466_pt1 | contig 10990 bp, 7 predicted proteins | sample FB_5_MG_FD_140335 | JGI IMG/M metagenome (GOLD analysis project Ga0193962, IMG submission 140335) | Microbial mat bacterial communities from the Broadkill River, Lewes, Delaware, United States - FB_5_MG | ecosystem: Environmental > Aquatic > Freshwater > River > Microbial mats | place: USA...
GTAAGCGCCATCCAACCTTAGAAGACCATGTTGTTGTTGGTGCAGGCGCTAAGGTATTAGGTCCAATTATAATTGCTGCGGGCAGTAAAATTGGCGCAGCGAGTGTCGTGTTAAAAAGTACTAGGGAAAATTCAACGACAGTTGGCTACAAAGCAAAAATGGTACCCATAAAACCCAAAAAAATTGCAAGTGAGATAGAAGATGAAAGAGGTATTGTAGAAATATATAATGAAATGGTCATTTAGGTGTTGACCCCTCTCGTGGACTATGTTAAGATGAATCTTGTTTTTCAAAAAAATTATTGAGAGGTGAGTGCCATGAGAGAAAAGATGGAGCACATTTGGACTAAGTATTTTATAGATGGATTATATCTTGTTATAGGAAGTTGTCTACTAGCTTTTGCTATAACTGTTATTTTAAAACCTAATAATTTGATTACTGGTGGTGTTACTGGTTTTTCAATTGTAATGGAGAATTTGTTAGGAATCCCATACACAGTAGTTTATTATGGTATGTCTATGTTAATCCTTTTGTTTACCTATATATTATTGGGTCAAGCAGAAGTAAAGAAAATTATTATATTATCGGTTGTATTTCCGACATTTTTGATATTATTTGAGCATATTTTTGCTGGATGGTTTAATTTTACAAATGGTGATTTGTTTTTATCTGCTATTTATTATGGTTTGATTGCTGGTTCAGGGGCAGGATTTTTCCTTAAAAGGGGATTCTCATCAGGTGGTACAGATACCATTGCTAAAATCATTCACGCAAAATGGTTGCCTTTTATGTCCATTAGTCAACTTGTTGCGGTTGTAGATGTTCTTGTAATCAGTATGTCTATTCTCGTGTTTGACTTACAAACTGCTCTTTACGCCATTATTACACAATTTGTTTTTATGAAGAGTCTAGAAGTTGTGTTATATGGTTTTGGTAATAATTTATTGAAATTAGAAATCATAAGTACAAAAGAAGCGGAAATAGAAGATTTTATTTTGAATGAGGTAAGTCGCGGTATTACGAAGTACAATATTGTTGGTGGTTATTCAAATCTTAAGCGCATAAAACTTGTAACGGTTTGTTCTAGAAGAGAGTCCATGATGATTCGTCAGGAGATTGCACGTATTGATCAAGAAGCTTTCGTAACGGTAACATCTATTGCCTCCGTTTGGGGTGGTGGGAAAGGCTTTGACAGTTTATTACTAAATGATTAGAAATTATAAATAAAACCACGCTTTTTATAGCGTGGTTTTGTGATTTTTTAACATGTATTTTTATCTAGATGTTTTGATAAGCGACACTTGGGAGTTGCTCTTTTTTTTGCCTTTTAACGATTTTAGCAAGTAAATCATCAGCAAAAGTGTAAAGAACCGGGATGAAAATAAGTGTTAATAAGGTTGAAAGTAACAAACCGCCAACAACAAATTGTGCCATTGGTGCCATTGACTCGGATCCTTCTCCAAGTCCTATAGCCATTGGCATAAGACCAAGCACAGTTGTAAGTGTTGTCATAAGAATGGGTCTTAAACGAACCGGTCCAGCTGACATTATTGCTTCCAACCTTGATTGACCTTGGTCACGTCTTAAATTAACGGCATCAACAAGGACAATTGCATTGTTAACAACAATACCTGCTAGCATAATCATCCCAATCATGGCGGGAACACTGAGTGGTGTACCTGATATGAAGAGGGCTATGAGGCCACCTGACATGGCAAGTGGTACTGAGAACATAATTACAAAAGGTTGCATTAAAGATTCAAATTGTGAAGCAATAATCATGTAAACAAATACAATTGAAAGTAAAAAGGCAAGCATCAAGCTGGTAAAGGATTTATTCATTTCTTCAGCTTGTCCACCAATTTCAAAATGATAGCCTTGAGGCATTTCATATGTTTCAAGTAGTGTCTCAATATCTGTGTTAACAGAGCCTAAATCACGGCCAAAAACATCACCTGTTATGCTCACGTACCGTTGTTGATCAATTCTTGTAATCGTACTTGGTCCCTGATCCATTTCAATTGTTGCAATTTGCCCAAGGGGAACTGCAATACCCATTGGACTCATAATGACAGTGTCCATTAGATTCTCATATTGGTTATTTGAAGTGAGTTCACTTTTGATAACAATATTAATTTCATCATCGTCAATTTTTATTCTAGAGGCAGTAATACCATCAATTCTACTTTTTATAATACTTGAAATGCTACGATTGTTGAGTCCATAAAGTGCGGCTTTTTCACGATCTACTTTGATTTGAACTTCTGGAAGCCCCTCCTCCATTGAACTCTCAATCTCACGCGTTCCCTCTATGGCATCGACTTTTTTTGATAAATCTTCAGAGATGAGATTAAGTGTATCTAAATCTTCTCCTAAAATTTTAATATCAATCATATTTCCGCCCATCATACCACTTTCAACTGCAATTTCAAATTCTGCACCAGAAATAGTTGAAAGTTGTAAACGAATCGCATCTGCAATTACTTTATCAGAACGCTCTCTTTCGTCAATAGACTTCAGTTTAATGGTCATAGTTGCCTTATTAGTGGTTGTTGCGCCAGTTAAGGCACTTGACTGACTCGCCATACCAACACGTGATTGGATGGACGTCAATTCTCCGGTAGTTGATGCTATTATGCGTTCTTCAATTAGGCTTGTCATTAAGCGTGTTTCGTCTAATGAAGCACCTTCTGGAAGTTTAAGTGTTAGTGACAATTGTCCTTGGTCCGTAGCAGGGAAAAATTCCATGCCAACAAAAGCTGTTAATCCAAGGCTGGAAATAAAAATAGCAAGCGTCGTTGCAATGACAGTTTTTCTGTGTTTTAAGGCTGTTCTTAGTAAATTTTTGTAATGTTTTTCGACTGCTATAAATATACCAGCTTTCTTTTCGCCTGTTTTAAGGGCTTCTGAACTTGTAGCAAGTAATTTAGACGAAAGCATCGGAACAAGGGTTAGGGCAATAACTAATGAAGCAATTAAGGACATGACCACTGTCATAGAGAAGTCCTTAAACATGACACTGACCATCCCCTCAACAAAAGTTAGGGGAAGAAAAACAACAATTGTTGTTAAAGTGGAAGCCACAATGGCATTCCGTACTTCCTCTGCACCTTGGATAGAGGCTTGACTCGCTTCGAGCCCTTCGGTTCTATATCTAAAAATATTTTCTAAGACCACAATGGAATTGTCAACCAGCATGCCGATACCTAGTGTAAGGCCACCAAGAGTCATCATATTTAGAGTAATCCCATTTAAATAGATAAGGATAAAGGTCGCAATTACAGAAATAGGAATAGAGAGTCCAATAACTAATGTTGAGCGAAAGTGTCTTAAAAATAAAAATAATATAAGGATTGCAAGCGATCCTCCAATGAAGGCTGAATTAGAGACATTATTAATTGAAGACTCAACATAAGTTGCAGTATCCATAAAAATACTTAATTTTGCGCTTGGGAGTTCACTTTGAATCTGTTCGATTTCTTTACGTAGATTTTTAGCAACTTGTACGGTGTTAGCATCAGAAGATTTTTGAACGGAGAGGCTAATAGTCCTTTCGCCATTCGTGTAGACCATTTCTTGAGGATCTTTTTCAATTAGGCGCACATCTGCAATATCGCCTAATTGAATTTGTCCACCACCTGCTAGATTAATATTTAGTTCTTGTATATCTTTGACAGATTCAAATTCTCCTAATTGACGAACATTTAAGTTTTGTGTGCCCTTGTCTATATTTCCTAAGGGTGCATTGAAGTTTTCACTTCCAATTATTTGTGCCAGTTGGCTTGTACTTAGTCCGTAGCCACTTAATTTTTCTTCTGATAGGGCTACTTGAACTTCTTGGTCTAAACCACCATTAATTGAAACTGAAGCAACGCCTTCAATACGTTCCAAGCGCTGTTGAATCATATCTTCTGCTAAGTGCTCTAGTTCACTAATGCTCTTGTTACCGCTAAGTGAGAGTTCCATGACTGGCATCGCGTTAATATCTAGTTTCATTACCATCGGCTCATTGGCATCTTCTGGCAAATAGCCTTTAACTCGGTCAACACTTTCACGAATATCAATAGCTTTCATGTCCATGTCTGTTCCAAAATTAAATTCTAATATAGTGAGTGCAGTTCCATTCATTGCATTTGTGCTAATTGATTCTAGGCCTTCTAGAGTAGCAAGACTGTCTTCTATGGGTTTTCCAACCATTTTTTCTACTTCATTTGGCCCTGCGCCTTCGAATTGAGTAACGACAATGGCAATAGGAAATTCAATGTTGGGAAATAAATCTACAGCAAGGCGGCTAAAAGACACAAAGCCCATGATGACAATAATCAATGTAACCATGATAACTGTAATAGGCCGTTTTACTGAGAGTTTTGTTATATTCAAGTTACTCACCTCCATTAATTAGTAGGGGTGTGCCTGCTTCAATAAATTGCTGTCCCTCAATGATTAATTGATCATTAAGAGATAGTCCGCTTAGAATAATAGTTGAATGTCCATTGTCAAATCCAGTAACAACTTCTTTTTCTTCTGCCATGCCTTCGTTATTGACGTAAACAATCTGACGATCTACTCTTTGTAAAACAGCTGTTGAAGGAATAACAAGTGCATTCTCAGATTCTGTAACCGAGAGATTTATGGTTGCAAACATACCGGGTTTAATAAGATGATCATCATTATTAAGAATAATTCGAACCGGGAATAAGCGTGTTTGTGCATCCGCAGCTGGGCTTACCCAGTCAATTCTAGCCTCAAATGTTTGTGGCGAAATAGCTGGGATCACGGCATCAACGACCATGTTGGCTTCAAGTGTATTGATAAGTGTTTCAGAGACTTGAATGTCTATATAGACTTGGTCCATATTAACGACATCGGCGATATGTTGACCACCAGCAACCGTTTGTCCAGGCTCAACACTGAGTTTTGTGATGATACCTGCAATTGGAGACTTTAAATCGGCATCATTTAATCGATCAATTGCTTGATCCATACCGATTTTTGCTTGTGCTAATTGCGTCTTGCTTGCAGCTACACCAGCATTACTAGCAGCTTTTTCAGCTTGTTCATAATCTGCTTGTGAGAGAGCACTTCCGTTCGATTTTTCATAGAGGGCTTTAAGGCGCTCAAAATTTTTCTTGGCGAGTATGTGTTGATCTTTGATTGACGTTAATTGGTGTCCAGCTGCTTCATATTGCAAACGTGCATTGTCAGTAGCACGCTGAATGTCCTTTTTATCAAGGATATAAAGGGTCTGATCACTTGTAACGAGATCGCCAACTTTTGTGGGAACAGAGATAATTTCTCCTGGAACACTTGCTATTAAGTGGACAGTATTGATGGCTGAAAGTGTTCCGTTGTAGCTTGCATTTTTATCAATAGAACTTTCTTTAACCAAGAGTGTTTTTACAGATTGTGTTGATAATTCAATAGGTGTATTTAATTCTTCAGCATTAGCTGAACCACAGCCAACACTTGAAAGGGTTATGACCCCAATAAATGCGACGATTGCAAGTTGTTTTTTCATAAGTGACCTCCAGTATTTGTCATTGTTATCTTGAATAGAATAATAGAAAATTTTAAAGAGGACATTATAGAATTCTTAATAATTCTTAATTCTGTGTGAATTTATTCTATTAAAAGTAAGAACATGATAAAGTAGGAGATAATAAAAAGGAAGAAATGAGGGGGAAATCATGTCAGGTGAACTGATTCAAATTATTGAAGATGAAAGAGAAATTGCAGAATTAATAAGAGATTATTTAGAAGATGAAGGCTATAGTGTCTTTATCTCAATAGATGGACGAAGTGGATATGAAGATGCTGTGCGTCAAGAACCAGATTTAATTATTTTAGATTTGATGTTACCTAAAATGGATGGTTTTGAGGTGTGTAGAAATGTAAGAAAGACACTTGAAGTACCGGTGATTATTTTGAGTTCTAAAACATCAGACATGGACAAGGTTTTGGCTCTTGGAATTGGAGCAGACGACTATGTGACAAAACCATTTAGCTCTATTGAACTTGTTGCAAGAATAAAAGCACAGCTTAGACGTGCGCATAAAGTCAATAATGAAGCATCACGGGATGTCTTGAACTTTTCCAATATAAAGATGGACATTGCGGCTTATAATGTTTATAAAAACGGTCAGTTAATTTCGTTGACCAATAAAGAATTTGAATTACTTAAATTATTGGCTCAAAATCCAGGGCGTGTTTTAGCAAAAGAACAAATTATTCAAGTGGTTTGGGGTAATAATTTTTATGGTGATGACAATACTGTTCCAGTTCATATTAGGAAATTAAGAGAAAAAATTGAAGATGATTCATCAAAGCCTATTTATATTCAAACGGTTTGGGGGATTGGTTATCGTTTTGTTGGAGGACATTAAAGATGAACAAATTACTTTATCGTGTCTTTGTCTATATGCTAGTCGCTATTTCAGTATCTTTAATCTTACTCGGGTCAGTTCAGTCAAGTATACTGAATGATGGAAGCTTTATGGGATTTGAAGTGTTAGATGCTAGAGAGATGAGTGTCTTTTATAGTTTGATTAACGATTATACAGACATTCGATATTTTACGGATAATCAGATGTATTATGAGTTGATGAAAGTTGACATTGGCACGTTACAAGAATCTAATCAAATGAAAATGAATTATATTGTTGCCATTTATGATGAAAATGGTAATTGGGCTCTTGGTTCAGATGAATCCGTTGATTTGGCAGAGGCTAAGCGTTATCTTAAAGATTCGGAGCAACCTGTTAAACGTTTCATTATACCACTAAAGCTACCGTCTAAGCATTTCATATTAGCGGCTCAGACAAAAGATGAAAAAAATGTTAATTACGTCATTAATTGGACTGGTGATAGCTATAATGTATTAGAAAAATACACACATGTGATTCATAGAATTAACATGGCTGCTATTTTTATCTCATTACTACTAACATTTGTTCCTGTCGTTATTAGTTTAGGCTTTGGTTATTTATTGCCCCTAAAAAGATTAAGAAGGGCAGCAGATTCCATAGCAGCAGGAGAATTGGATTTTAGCATTAAGAGTCAGGGACTAGATGAAATAAAGGTCTTAAGTAAGTCTTTTGAAGATATGCGTTACGAATTAGAAGAGAGTAGAAAGAGGGAGCAACTACTTAAAGAAGGACATCGTCAATTAATTACAAACATGTCTCATGATCTACGAACCCCAATTACATCTATAAAAGGTTATGTAGAAGGTCTAATGGATGGTAAAGGAACGACCCCAGAGCGAATGGAAAGATACTTGAAAACGATACAATCAAAGACCCTGTATCTGGATGCTATGATTAATGATTTGTTTCAGTTTTCTCAATTGGATTTAGGCGAGTATCCCTTAGAGCGTAAACTTTGGAAAAGCACAGAAGTAATCAACCATTTAGCAGAACCGATTCAATTATGGATTGAGCATGGAGGATGGACTTTTGAACTAAAAAAACCTGTAGCAGTTGCTTTACTTTATGTTGATATCACTCGCCTTGCTCAGGTGGTCGAGAATGTTGTACAAAATAGTCTTAAGTACACAGAGGGTTCTGGACATTTATCGTTTGAGACGTTTATTAGAAATCATTATTTTGCCATAGCTATTCGAGATAATGGTATTGGCATAGATGCAGATAGTTTACCTTATATATTTGAGGCTTTTTATCGAGAGGATAACAGCCGTTCACATCAAGTTGGTGGATCAGGTCTTGGTCTTGCCATTTGCAAAAAAATTGTTGAATTACACGATGGTTATATAGATGTTATGAGTCAGCCTACAAAAGGCACTTGTATAACTATTTACTTGCCACTCAAGACTAAAAAAGAAAATAAAAGTGAATTTTAAGAAGCAAAAAATATAAAGGCGCTACTGCATTCATGCAATAGCGCCTTTTTTTAAGGTAAAATTGGTTTGTTAAGGATTGGGCTCGATAATACAATTGATGTACGCGTATTTCCAACTTTTTGTATTTTATCCAAGAGTCGTTCTAGATCTATGGTGTTTTCTACTATAACAGTGATAGTCATACAGTCATCACCTGTCATATGATGACATTCAATAATGGCATTTTCTGTTTTTGCAAGATCTAAAAATTGTTTGTGCATTTGTACTTTCATTTCAACGTGAATGATTGCCTTAACAAGTTTGCCTAAACTTAATGGATTAACAACGGCCTTGTACCCTTCAATAACCCCACTGTCCTCTAAACGTCTTACACGTTCAGAAACTGCTGGTGGGGTTAGTGCAACTAATTGTCCAAGGTCCTTCATAGAGATACGACCATCCTTTTGAAGAGCTTCGAGTATTTTATAATCTGTAGTATCCATGGAACCTCCTTTTTTATTTAAGTGGTTTTCTATAAATATCTTTTTTATTTAATCTATTTTATGATAACACCTTTTTTGTGTCATGTACACTTTTTTTAGCTGGTGGTAGAATTAATGTGAAAGAGGGTATAAACAAACCAGGAGGTAATAAATATGTCTAAAGTGAAGATAATGGAAACGGTGCTAAGGGATGGTCATCAGTCATTAATAGCAACCCGATTATCAACTGAAGAGATGATTCCAATATTAGAAGAAATGGATGCAATAGGCTATCACGCTGTTGAAATGTGGGGTGGTGCAACATTTGATGCATCATTGAGATTTTTATACGAAAATCCATGGGAACGTTTAAGAATCATAAGAAAGTACATGAAGAATACCAAACTACAAATGCTGTTAAGAGGCCAAAATATTTTGGGTTACAAACATTATCCAGACGATGTCGTTAAAGAGTTTGTAAAGCGATCAGTTGGCAACGGCATTGATATTATTAGAATTTTTGATGCTTTAAATGATACGAGAAACTTACGTGTTGCCCTTGAAGCAACCAAAGCAGCAGGTGGTCATGCACAGGCGGCAATATCTTATACCATTAGTCCAGCACATACGACCGAAACTTTTGTGAATTTAGCAAAAGAAATGGAATCTATGGGAGCTGATTCTATTGCTATAAAGGATATGTCAGGTCTTTTGACCCCTTATTATTCTTATGAACTTGTTAGAGCGATTAAAGAAAGTACTTCAATTCCACTAGAGTTACATTCACATGCAACCAGTGGCCTTGCAAGTATGACTTACTTGAAAGGAATTGAAGCGGGTGTTGATATTATCGACACAGCTATTTCGCCATTTGCACTTGGGACTTCACAGCCTCCAACGGAGTCCTTGATTGCGACTTTACAAGGAACTGAATATGATACTGGGATTGATTTAAAGAAATTAAATAGTGTGTCTTCTTACTTTAATAAAATAAGAGAGAAATCTATTGAATCGGGCTTGCTTGATTCTAAAGTACTTGGTGTTGATATTAACACATTGATTTATCAAGTTCCAGGTGGCATGTTATCCAATTTAGTATCCCAACTTAAAATGCAAAATGCTTTAGATAAATTTGAAGATGTATTAAAAGAGGTGCCGCGTGTAAGAGAGGATCTTGGTTATCCACCACTTGTAACACCAACTAGTCAAATTGTTGGTACACAAGCAGTGCTTAATGTTGTCACAGGTGAACGTTACAAAATGGTTCCTAAAGAAGTGAAAGCTTATGTTAAAGGTATGTATGGTAAACCAACGATTCAGATTAAAGAAGAAATCGTTCAAAAAATTATAGGTAATGAGGAGCAAATCACTTGTAGACCTGCGGATTTATTGCCACCGCAATTAGAAAGTGAAAAGCCAAAGATGGCTGAATTCTATGAAGAGCCAGAAGATTTATTATCGTATATATTATTCCCACAACCGGCAACGGAATTTTTTAAGCACCGTCAAGCTGAGAAATATAAGATTGATGGTACACTGGTCCAAAGTGAAGAACGTGTTTATCCAGTATAAAGAAGTAGCTCATTTATAAAACCTTTTATAATTTAAAATAATGAAAAAAAGTAGACCTTGAGAAATCAGGTCTACTTTTTTTATTTGTATTGACAATTTATGGAAAAAGATTAAAATAGAATACAAGGAGAAATAAAATGTCAAAAAATGTAATTTTAATATTTGACTCATGTCAGTCATTTGTAAATGGTTTTAAAAAATATGTGGACTTAAGTGAAGATGATGAAGTAATTGTTATTCATCATATCAATGAAATTAATGACTACAAATATGATTTTTTGCTTATTGGGGCAGAAGCATCAGATCAGATAGACTATCCAGATAATCGTATGTATATTCTCACCTTTGGAGAAGATGCCCAGCAAGATGATGGGAGAAGAATTAATCGTTATACTAAAGCGAGTCAAATTCTTTCTCGTCTTAAACAGCAAACGATTAATAATAACTTGATGCAAAAACGGTGCTTGATCTTCTCAATGTCAGGAGGGAGTGGCAAGACGCTTCTTGCTAATGGTTTGTGTCGAGGCTTAGAGGATTTAGGTCAAAAATCACTTCATCTATCATTCGCCCCGACAATTGCAGGTCAGAAACGCGACATCGATTTATCGCTATTGATTTATTATTTAGGCCAGCAAGGTGAAATTCCTGAATCTATTAAGCGACTATTTTGTGAAAAACTTGCCAGCACAAAGAATATATTAAGCTGTGGCTTGAATGCACCTGAAGATGTTGTTTATTTGACACCTGAAGTTTTACACTTGTTATTTAAGTGGTTAGATCAATTAACCACATCAAGAGTCACAGTAATGGAGACCACTTGGACCTATGGCAATGAGTTGCAAGTTGTTTTACAACATTGTCACTATCGATTAATGGTATCAGATGAACGTCATTCTCTTGATGAAGTTAGGCAGTGGCGTTCTAAATATGAGCAATTGTGTGGTAGTACAAGAGGCTTTTACTCAATTCTTAATAAGAGAACGGATCAACCTAACGTCGAAGATGGTTTGGTCCTCCCTCAATTTGATATAAAACATCGGGAAAAGGAGGCTAAGGAATGGACGTGCAAGTATCTATTGACGCATTGGATCAAGGAATA
>Ga0193962_1001467_pt1 | contig 10988 bp, 9 predicted proteins | sample FB_5_MG_FD_140335 | JGI IMG/M metagenome (GOLD analysis project Ga0193962, IMG submission 140335) | Microbial mat bacterial communities from the Broadkill River, Lewes, Delaware, United States - FB_5_MG | ecosystem: Environmental > Aquatic > Freshwater > River > Microbial mats | place: USA...
AAAGCAATAAATGAATATGAATATGATAATTACGGTTGTCAGTTCAAAGGATTAAATCCATTTGAAGAAAAAATCGTTATGAAATTTTTATATGAACAACAATTAAAAACACATAAAAAATAAATAGGAGCTAGTATGTTTAAAAAAATAATCACAATAATGTGCATATTCGCACTTGTATTAACATGTATACCTATAGATTTGATATACACAAATGCTTATGCTTATGAATCAAATTTAGAAGCAAAATTTTCTATTTCCAACGTTGATGGAAATAGAGTTAAAAAAATACATGTTGAAATTACTAAACCAAATACAACCAGAGAAGATTTCAAAATAATCTTACCTAATGGATATATGGTTGAAGGCAATACTGCAGATTATATGGCAGATATAAATGGAGTTTATTACTTCACAGTATATGAAAGTGCTAGTTCTAGAAAAACTTTTTCTTACACTGTTAAAGATATAGGTAAATCTAATGTTGTTCCTTCTACTACTGATAATGAAACAACTGTAGAGTCAGACTTTAATCTAAATGTTTTATTCCTAGGATTAGAACTTCAATATGATTATGAAGAAACAAAGTGCCTATTACACTGTGATTTAGATAAAGTAAGAAATATAAAAATAGATTCTTCTACTTATAAAAGTAATATCATTAATCATTATATATCTGATATAGCACCAGGAACTTATTCAGACTACACTATTTATGTAGAAGATAAAGCCTTATCAGTAAGAATAGAAAGACAAGGTGATTTTTATCTTATGTCTATATGGCAAACTATCAGTGAAGAATCAAAGATGTATTATTTAAGTTATAGAGGTTTCTCTTTCACAACTAATTCTAAAATAACATGTACTCCTCAAGACCATTTACTCAGTGGAAATGATGAAGGTGAAATAGTAGTTGCTTCTGATACTAGTAAAAAAGTATTTACTTATAACATAGAATCTTTTGATACTATGAGACCAACAGCAGAATTGTATTTCAATAGCAATTACTACTTTGAATTTAAAGCTAAAGATAATAAATCTCTAGATTACTATATTGACTATAAAGGTGATTATATAGATTTATATAATTTAACTGATATAAGGAAATTAGAAGATACGATAGAAGAAAGAATAACATATAATGGAATATACTATTTCACTTTTGTAGATAATTCTGGAAATAGATTTGTTAAAAATATAGAAATAACTGGAAGAGTTACACCGCCATATGTTGGTAAATTAGGACCTAGTATTCATGGAGATAGTGAGTCTTTAAAAATTTTTAGAAATACTGGAAATCCCTATAATGAAACTTTGCTAAATCAAGCTCATTATAAAAATATTTTCCCATCATACATGAATGGAAAAAGCAAAAATTCTTTTGGACCCAAAGATACTATTTCTAGAGCTGAAATGGTAACTATATTATGTAGAGTAAATGATCTAAAATATGATATTACATCAGTTAACAAACTTAGATTTACAGATATTACTGGACACTGGGCACAATATTATATAGGAATGGGATATAAGAAACGATATATAAAGGGAAAAACAAGAGACACATTCGACCCAGATGGAATATTATCTAAGGCTGAATTTTGTAAAATGATAACTAATATTTCCGCTATTAAGTCTAAAATAAGTGCTATTCCTAGTGTTAATAACTATAAATTCACTGATATAAATACTAATTTTGCTAAAGTAGATATACTCAAACTAGCCAACAGAGATTTAGTATACGGAAGTAGTTCAGATACATTTAGTCCAGAAGCTCCAATAACTAGAGAAGAAGTTGTTTATGCTATTAACAGAATATATGGATTAAATCCTTCTTCATATGAACTAGCTTATATGAAATCTTTATTTGAAAAGCATTATAATTTCAATGATATTAGCACTTCTCCATATTACAATGATATAGTTGTATCCGTCATGGGAATGTTTAGAGAAATTGAAAGATAAACAAATAAATTTGACAAAAACATATGAATATAAATAGCTGTAAAAATTAGATTGATAAATCTAATTCTTACAGCTATTTTTTAGTTTGGTTTATCTTCCTCCAGCTTCATACATCAAAGCATTACATATAGCTGCAGCTACGTTACTGCCACCTTTTCTGCCTTCAGCTACTATGTATGGAATGCTTCCATTCATAATCAATTCTTTTGACTGAACTACATTTACAAAACCTACAGGAACAGCTATTATCAATAAGGGTTTAATTTTATTTTCAGCTATCAATTTATCCAATTCTATGAGAGCTGTAGGTGCATTACCTATAGCAAATATTACATCTCCTTCTAACGATGATGCTTTCACCATACTCGCTACCGCCCTAGTAGTTCCATTCTTTTTGGCCAATTCAGCTACGTCTTCATCTGCCATGAAACAATCTACATGAATATCTAACTTAGCACACGCCTTTTTATTTACACCTGATTTTCCCATATTAGTATCAGTAATAATAGTTACATGACCTTTTTTCAATCTTTCTTCAATCATACTCACTACATTCTTTGAGAATTTCAAATTTTTCGCATAATCAAAATCTGCAGCTGTATGAATCGCTCTTTTTACGACCATTTCATTTTCCTTGGGAATACTAATTCCCATATCTGCTAATTCTTCAGATATAATTTCAAAACTTCTTCCTTCTATTTCCATAGGTAAAACTTTTTCAAATTTCATAACATCCTCGCTATCTATATTTTACTTCTTATCTACATTCAATATTTCATATACTCTATTTATATCTATGTATTTTCTCATTCCAGCTGCTAATTTTGCGTACTGCTGATTTTTATATTCATCTAAAGGTATTTCTAAGGTCTTCATATCAGAAATTCCTTTTTCATCTAGCAATATCTCCATCAATTTTTCAGCAAAATCGCCCTTGTCAAATACTCCATGTATATAACATCCTAATACATTATCCTTACATGCTCCATCTAAAACTCTATTACTCAAAGACATGATGTTTTCAGAAAACACTTCAGTAGTTCCATTATGTATTTCATAACCCTCAAAAGTAGCATCATTCAATTTTTCGAAACGACCTTCTATATGAGATACACTTCCTTCTACTCTAGTTCTAGTTTTCTGAGATTTAAATATAGTTTCAGAATCCAATAAACCCATTCCCCTAATACTTCCGCCTTGTTCTGTATTTTCAGGGTCATGTATTTCTTTACCTAACATCTGATAACCACCGCAAATTCCTATCAGTGCAGTACCTGTAGATGCTAGTCTTATTAGCTTAGCTTCTATTCCGCTTTCTCTCATCCACATCAAATCTGCTATAGTATTTTTTGTTCCTGGTATAATAATTAGATCTGGATTTCCAATATCCTTAACATTTCTAACATATCTGACAGAAACAAAATCGAATCTCTCTAAAGAGTTAAAATCAGTGAAATTCGATATTTTTGGCAATCTCACAACAGCTATATCTATAGCTCCCACACTTACTGTTTTTGCTAGTTTAGATGATAAACTATCTTCGTCATCTATATCTACATCCAAATAAGGCAAGACTCCTAATATGTCTTTATGCATAATATCTTCTAACTGTTTTAAACCAGGCTCTAATATACTAACATCGCCTCTAAATTTATTTATAATAAGACCCTGAATTCTATCCTGATCTTCTTTAGGCAGTAATTCTACAGTTCCATATAAACTAGCAAATACACCACCTCTATCTATATCTCCAACTAGTAAAACAGGAGCATCTGCAATTTTAGCCATACCCATATTTACAAAATCATTCTCATTAAGATTTATCTCAGCAGGACTACCAGCTCCCTCTATAACTATGATATCATAATCTTCAGCTATATCATTATAAGCATCTACAACATGTTTGTGCAACTTTTTCTTCTGCTGATAATAATTTGCCGCTGAAATATTTCCTATAACTTCACCATGCAAAATAACTTGTGAACCTTTTTCATTTGTAGGTTTTAACAATATAGGATTCATTCTAACACTAGGTGCTATACCTGCAGCTTCTGCTTGCACAGCCTGCGCTCTTCCCATTTCCAAACCTTCTTCAGTTATATAACTATTTAATGCCATATTTTGACTTTTAAACGGCGCTACCTTGTATCCATCTTCTTTAAATATTCTACATAAACCTGCAGTTATGATACTTTTTCCAGCATTTGAACAAGTACCTTGAACCATTATCGCTTTAGCTGTCATACTTCTCTCCTTCATAACATTTTTTGAAAATTCTCATCATTTCTTGATTTTCAATTTTACTTTTCACCGCGATTCTATACCAACCTTCATCTAATCCTATATAATTTGAACAATCTCTAATCATAAGTCCATTTTTCAATGTATTGTCCTTAAAATTTTCTATATGATTATTATCCAATTTAAACAATATAAAATTCGCAGCACTATCTATGTATTTTATGCCTAAATTGCATAAAAATGCTTTAATCTTGATTTTTTCTTCCAATACAATTTCTCTAACTTGCTCAACATATTCATTTTCATCTATAGCTTGCACACCAGCATATTCAGCCATCACAGAAACTGACCAAGGTTGACCTGCATTTCTAATATCATCAATAAGTTTTATATCACTAGATACTCCATATCCTAATCTAACTCCAGCCATGGCATATAATTTAGTGAAGGCCTTCAAAATAAATAAAGAATCATAATTATAAATTTCAGAAAACAGAGAATAATCTTCATAGTTATCAACAAATTCCATAAAGCACTCATCTACTATCAACAGTGTATCCTTATTTTTGCATATCTTCAGCAAATCAACTAATACATCTCTTTCTGTCAATATACCAGTAGGATTATTTGGCTGACATATAAATATCATATCATAATGTTCTTTATCATCTCGCAACTTATTCAAAATTTTACTATCAATCTTAAAATTATTTTTTTCTTCTAATATATAATAATCTATTTCAGAATCTACTAAAGACAGTGCTTGTTCATATTCTGCAAATGTCGGAGCCATGAGCAAAGCTTTTTTCGGTTTTTTAGCTAAACATACTCTGAAAATCAAATCTGCAGCACCATTTCCACAGATTATATTTTCACTTTTTACATGACAAGCATAAAAATCTGAAATAAATTCAGTCAGTTTATTTCTAAGTCTTCTATTTATTGGATCTGGATATCTTCTAGCAAGCTCCAATGATTCAATAATAGCTTCTTTTATTCTATTTGGCATGTCCAAAGGACTAGTATTTTCAGAATAATCTAAGGGCATCCTATTATACTTTTCATAATAACTCAGATAATCTCCGCCATGTACCATTTTTTTATCTTTCATATATTATCCTTTCAATTTATAGCATAAGAAATAATATAAGATTTCTTATCACTAACATAGATATAACTGCATAAAAAGATGTATCATACATCATTTTATTAGCTCTCACTATATCTTCAATTTCTATATCTCTTATCTTATCGCCAATTTTATCTTTTCTATGATACTTACCAAAATATTTGGCAGGTCCTGCTAGTTCAATTTCTAAGGCTCCTGCGCAAACTGATTCAGTCTGTGCTGAATTAGGACTAGCGTGTTTCATCCTATCTCTTTTAAATATTTTTTTCGCATTTTCAAAATTACACTCTTTATTAGTTTTACTTGAAATCAGCATAAGTACAGCAGCTATTCTAGCTGGTATAAAATTCAAAATATCATCTAATTTAGCTGAAAAAGTTCCAAAATTTTTATACTTATCATTTTTATATCCTACCATGCTATCCATAGTATTTACAGCCTTATACATCATAGCAGTAGTCGCCCCACCTATACACATATAAAACAGAGGAGCTACTTCACCATCAGTAGTATTTTCAGCTATAGTTTCTACTGTTGCTTTTATAACACCTTCTTCAGATAATTCGCTAGTATCTCTTCCTACTATATAGGCTACTTGTTTTCTACCTGCTTCTAATCCGTTCTCTTTGAGCTCTTTATATACTTTCATGCTTTCCTTTTCTAACGATCTTGCCGCTAAAATCTGATAACATAAAAAAGCTTCTATGGCAAAACCTAGAATTGTATTTATGTAGTATCCGAAAACAACTACTCCCAAAGTAACTCCACCTGAAATCAAAAGAACGGTTAAAGACATTGCTATACCTGCCTCTTTTTGACCCAAATCATTATCTTTAAATATTTTTCTATATTTTTTTTCAAAAAAACTTATTAATTTACCTATAAATATGACTGGATGTGGTAACCATCTAGGATCACCTAAAATCAAATCAAGTACAAATGCTATAACAACAACTAACGTTAAATATCCCATAATAAACTACCTCTGATTACTTTCTTTATAATAAACAGCTGCCTCTACAAAATTCTCAGCAAACCTAACATTCGAATAAAAATACAAGTGCGGAAAACCAGCATACATATTTTTACTAGCATGAACACAATCCCATGATTTTTTTCTCAGCGGCTTTTTAGCTAAAAAAGTCTCGCCATTAAAAGTGGTATCATAATAATGAAACTCATGCGCTTTAATTTTTTCACCTTTGTTAGCAAGCATACTATCCTCATATGCAGTTAGCTCTATATATCCAAACCTGCCTAACTTTTTAGCATTATATGCACTAGCATCTATGAGCCCAACCATATCATAATCCTCTATATCCTTAGTCAAATACATATATCCGCCGCATTCTGCTATGATAGGCATGCCCTCCTCAACTTTACTTTTTATATCCATTTTCATAGTTATATTTTCAGCTAAACTTTGTAAATGCAGTTCAGGGTATCCACCGCCAATATATATTGCTGATGTATTTTCAGGTAATTTTGCATCTTTTATAGGAGAAAAATATTCTATTTTAGAACCTAATTTTTCTAGAAAACTTATATTTTCTGCATAGTAAAAACTAAAAGCTTTATCCATAGCAACAGCTACAAGTGGTTCATCTTCGGTGATTTTCTCGATTTTTAGCTCTTCATATGATAGATTTTCAGACTTATTAGCCAACCCAATAATTTTATCTACTTCTACCGTTTCTTCTATTTGATCTGCTAGTATATTCAACTTCTTATGAATATGGTCCACTTCAAAAGCATTAATCAAACCCAAATGTCTACTTTCAAAAGAGTATTCATCATTATAAGGCAGGTACCCTAATACTTCTACATTTGTATGATATTTAATAATATCCTTCACCAATATATACTGCATCTTACTGCATCTATTTAATATAACACCTTCTATATTACTATTAGGCATAAAATCTTTGAATCCTTTGATAGTAGCTGCTATAGATAAACTCGCTCCCTTAGCATCTACTACTAAAATCACAGAAGTATTAATATTCTGTGAAACGTCATATGCTGATGCATCTGCTGATTTACCTCCTATACCATCATAATATCCCATGACACCTTCTATAATAGAAATATCCGACTTTTCAGCATAATCAGCCATGATATTAATCATGGTATTTCTATCTTGAAAAAACAAATCAATATTTGTACATCTAGTTCCTATAATTTCTCTATAAAAACTAGGGTCTATATAATCTGGTCCACACTTAAATGCGCTGACCTGCATATCTCTATTTTTAAGTGCTTGCATAAGTCCACAAACTAGAGTCGTTTTTCCTGCCCCAGAATTTGTAGCTGCAATCATAACTCTAGAGAAACATAATTCTTTCTGCATTAGCAACTCCTTCTCCTGAAATAATAAAAACTGGGTTTTGCGCCATGAGCATATGATATGCTCCTACTTGCCTAGTATTTGTCACAGCAATTTGACTTATATCAAGATTTTCAAACCTATATTTTTTCATAACATTTATAGCTTCTGTCAGAGTTTCATATGTCACAGCAGAAATAACTAATCTAACATGAGGATTTTTATCTAGCAATGTCTCTACTATACTTTCAATGTTACCCTTACTTCCTCCTATAAAAGCAGCACTCGGAGCAGGCAAATCATCTATAGCTAATGGTGCCTTGCCGAGAATTGTTTCTATATTATAAGCATGAAACTCTGCTATGTTTTTATTTATCAAATCATAGGCTTCTTCATTTATTTCCACTGCATATATTTTTGCTTTTCTATTCAGCATAGCCATTTCTATACAGCAAGAGCCTGTACCTGCTCCTATATCATATATGATATCACCATCATTTATATTTAATCTAGCTACTATAGCGCCTCTAACATCTCTTTTTGTCATTGGTACTTTTCCTCTAATAAATGTATCATCAGAAATATTTCCACTATACTTGTAATCTTCATTATCACGCAAAACTAAGACAACAGACAGATTTTCAAATCTTCTATTTCTCAAGTTTTCAGCTAAATCATCACATATTTCTTCATCCTCATAAGATAAACGCTGGCCAACAATAAGCCTAACCTTACCCATTCCATGATTACACAATATATCTACTATATCATGAACTCTGATATTTCCTCCAGTTAGGAAAAACACCTTTTTATTGCTAAGCACTTCACCTAAAACATTACAGTCTATACCATGAGCTGAAACTAATTTAAAATCTTGCCATGGCATAGCTATTTGAGATGATAAATACTGCATAGAAGATATTCCAGCAACCACCTGACAATCATAATCACATAAAACAAGCAATAGTTTTTTACATCCACTATAAAATCCTGTGTCTCCGCTCATTGCTATAACTATGTTTTCTACATCTGCATCTTCTATGATATCTTTTATTTTATCAGGATATATTTCACTGAATTTTTTTCCTAAATAACTTTCACCTAACGAATCCATAATACGACTAGCTCCAATTATCAAATCTGCTTTTTTCAAAAGCCTATCTGCCTTCAAAGTTAAGGTATCAGGATTTCCCATTCCTATTCCTACTATAGATATATTCATTTTTACCTCTCCAAATCACACAAAAAACTAACTACTTCATCATAGGTCATTCCATCTTCAGATGGTCTGTCTATAACAATAAATCTAATATTTCTAAGTAAGGCTGCTTCCTTTTTCTCATTGAAACCACCCTTTACTCCTCCATCTTTACTTATGATATTTTTGATATCATATTTATCTATTACTATCAAATTATCTTCTAAAGATACAGCACCAGTGTTAGTCAATATATGACTATCATCTAAACCTGCATCCCTACATAAATTCACAGATTCCTCAGTCGGCAAAACTCTAGCATATAGTCTACTTTCAAAATCATTTAGAGTCTTATATTCTGCTATTTGTTTACTTCCCGTTGAAGCTAAAACATTTCCATCTGCTGTTTTATCACAGGCTTCTTCTATCGAATCAACTAATATGCAATTTGATAAATCACTTTTTCTTCTTAAGAGTCTAATATATTTACTTGCAGAAAAATTCTGCATAGATTTTCTTATATTTTTACTGACTTCTATAGCATATGGATGAGTTGAGTCTATAACATAATCAAACTTTTCGTTATATAGCAAAGTCAGTATGTCCTCTGAAGTCAATCTTCCTACCAACATTTTAACTTTATGTCTATCTATAAATTCTGCACCATAAGAAGTAGCTACTGATAAGGTAATATCAAATCTAGCTGAATATTTATCATCAGAGGTCAGATATTCAGCCAGTTCTCTACCCTCAGTAGTTCCTCCAAAAATCAATAATTTAATCATACCAAACTATCATCTCTTTTCTCATAACCTCTTGGCGTTATCATCTTTCCAGCTATAATTTTAGTGTTTTCATTACCTATGAATACCGTTGAAAACATATCTACTTCTTTGTCTTTCATTTCAGCTAAAGTACAAAGTTCATATTCTTGACCTTGTCTACCTATATTTCTCACAAATCCACACACCGTATTTTTTGATTTATGTTTCATCAATATCTCACAAGCCTTATACAGATAATCATGTCTTTTTTTACTTCTGGGATTATATATGGCAAGACAAAAATCTCCCATAGCTGCTGCCTCTAGCCTTCTTTCTATGGTAGACCACTCAGTCAACAAATCACTTAGAGAAATCACACAAAAATCATGAGTTAAAGGAGCACCTAAAACAGCTGCGCCACTTAGTGCTGCTGTTACTCCAGCTACAACTTCTATCTCTACTTCATCATAATTTTCACTGAGCTGATATATGAGACCTGCCATACCATAAACGCCCGCATCTCCGCTACAAATCATAGCTACAGTGTTACCCTTATCAGCTTCTTCTAAAGCTAATTTACATCTATCTATTTCCTTCTTCATAGCCGTACTAATAAATCTTTTCTGCGCATAATCAGCCTTTACCAAATCTATATAAACAGTATATCCACAAATCACGTCAGATTTTTCTAATGCTTCTTTAGCTTGATATGTGAAAAACTCTGCATTTCCCGGTCCAATTCCAACTATATATATTTTTTTCATATACTCTCCTCATCAAATACACAAGCCACAGAAATAGTTACACCATTTCTAGCTGTTTTTCTAAGTATAATATTAGTATCATCATACTTTTTAATTATTTTTTCACTTGATATATCAAAATCATGTATCTCTGATACTTTTTCACTATTCATAGGGATTTCAAACAATCCTCTAACTGCACTTCTTTCAGATACGCTAGCACACCCTGTGATTCCCCTAACAAATTCTGATTCTGTATAAGATCCACTCACTTCATTTAACTCGTCTGCAGTGAAAACATGAAAGTCACATCTTAGATTTTCCACTAATTTAAGTATGGCTACTTCATCTTTTTTTATATCAATAGTTGATATACAATATACAGCTTCTTCATATATATTCAGTTTATTTAAACATTCATCAAATAAAAGCCTAAGGTCCTCATAGGTTGTGTTTTTTCTACACCCTATACCAAGAGATATAACTTTTGGACAGATTTTCAGCAAATCATTTCTACTGCTTTTCTTATATGATACATAAGCATCTAGTTCAGTATTACTAATCATTACATCATTTATATACAATAGATTTACATCAACTAGCTCATCATCTTGCTCGCAAT
>Ga0193962_1001472_pt1 | contig 10970 bp, 6 predicted proteins | sample FB_5_MG_FD_140335 | JGI IMG/M metagenome (GOLD analysis project Ga0193962, IMG submission 140335) | Microbial mat bacterial communities from the Broadkill River, Lewes, Delaware, United States - FB_5_MG | ecosystem: Environmental > Aquatic > Freshwater > River > Microbial mats | place: USA...
AAGATCTATTTGTTTCTATTGAAGCAATTGAAGTGTTTGCTAGTTTTACCAGTTCTTTATCTTCACTATTTGATGAAATATTTTTCAATACTTCTAATGATTTAGGAGATAAATAATCTCCTAATTTTATTATGGCTTGCTTTTGTGCTTCACCATCTTTAAATTTTACACCTAAAGCAGTAACTGCTTCTTCAAGTACTTCTTTTACTTTAGTACTTTTTTCTGTTTGAAGAATTTCATTAATTAATTCTTCATTTTTTATATCAAGATTAGCAAGTAAATTCTTTGCAGAGTTAAATCTAATATCTTCATTTGAAGAAAATAGATTAATTTTTGCAAGAGAACTCTTGATAATACTTCTTAATTTATTATTGATTTTAATCTTTTTAAAATCATATTTTGAAGTTAGTTTTAAATCTTCTTTAGAAAAAATATCAGCAGTTTTATAATCATCTTCAATTTTTTCTTTTATATAAACTATTTGTTTATCACTTTTTGTATAAAGAAGTTCACCTTTTAACAATTTTTGAAATAAAAATTCTAGTTTTTCATCTTTACTATATTTTGAAGTTAGTTCAATGATTGTTTTTTCTTTTGTTTTAAAACTTTTTGTTAGTAATTTGTTAGAATCTTCTTTTAGAGTAACTCCAAATGAAGCACTAAGTATTAATAAATTAAGTAATATTATTTTAAATATTTTCATGTTTACCTTTCTGTTAAAACATGAGAGTTAAACTCTCATATTTTAATTTATTTAGCACCTATACATTTTTTTGTAACAGTGTTATAATTTCCACAATTTACTGGGCTTGTCCAATCTGAAATTAAATCTTTAGATCCAGGTAAGAAATCAGACCATGCATCTCCAGCTACTTCACCTTCAGTTTCCCATACAGTTTCAAACTGACCGTCTTCTTGAATTTCTCCAATTAAAACAGGTTTTGTTAAGTGGTGATTCTTAAGCATTGTTGCAGTTCCACCAGTTAAGTTTGGAACAGAAATACCAACCATTGCATCAGTTACTTTATCAACATTTGTAGTACCAGCTTTTTCAACAGCTTTTACCCACATTTTAAATCCAATGTATGTAGCTTCCATTGGGTCATTTGTAACTTTTTTATCATCTTTTTTATATGCTCTCCATGTTTTAATAAACTCAGCATTTTCTTTTGACTCAGCACTTTGGAAGTAGTTCCACGCAGCTAAATGTCCAACAAGAGGTTTTGTATCAAGACCTGATAATTCTTCTTCACCAACAGAGAAAGCAACTACAGGAATATCAGAAGATGAAATACCTTGGTTACCTAATTCTTTATAGAAAGGAACGTTTGCATCACCATTAATAGTTGAAACAACAGCTGTTTTCTTTCCAGCTGAACCAAACTTTTTAATATCACTTACGATTGATTGCCAATCAGAATGACCAAATGGAGTATAGTTAATCATAATATCTTCTGCAGCTACACCTTTTGACTTTAAGTATGACTCTAAAACTTTATTTGTAGTTCTTGGATAAACATAATCAGTACCAGCTAATACAAATCTTTTTGCACCAATTTCATTGATTAAATAATCAACTGCAGGAATTGCTTGTTGGTTAGGCGCAGCACCTGTATAAAATACATTCTTACTTGATTCTTCACCTTCATATTGTACAGGGTAGAATAATAAACCATTTAACTCTTCAACAACTGGTAAAACAGATTTTCTAGATACAGAAGTCCAACAACCAAATGTTACATCAACTTTATCTTTTGTTAAAAGTCCTCTCATTTTTTCAGCAAATAAAGGCCAGTTTGAAGCTGGATCAACAACTACAGGTTCTAATTTTTTTCCTAAAACCCCACCTTTTTTATTTTGCTCTTCAATTAACATTAAAACTGTATCTTTTAATGTAGTTTCAGAAATTGCCATTGTTCCAGACAGTGAGTGTAAAACCCCAACTTTAATTGTTTCTGCAGCAGTTGCAGCTGATATTGTCAGACTAAGTAACGCAGAAGCGGCTAATGCTTTCGTAAATCTTTTCATTTTAATTTTCCTTTCAAAATTAAGTCTTTGTGACCTATGTTTGAAAGTATAAAGAAGAAGTGTTGTTTAAGTGTTGTTTTGGAAATAATTTTTGATATTTTTTGTATATAAAGTAAACAGGATGGAGAATACTTTTTATTTTAGAAGTCATTTTTATTGTTCAAAAAGTCCTAAGGATTTTAGAGAATATTTTATAGTACTTTTGGAGAATGTTCCACAATTCAACTTTTTTTGGAACAAGCTATTTTTTTGTAAAAACTGCTCCAGAAATAAGATATTATTGGCAAGGATATATGAAAGCTATTTATCTTAGTGTTTAAATCATTATAATGACGATATTAAAAATTTGAGCGTCTTAATGTACTTAAAATATATTTGGAGGAATTATTACTAGTCTGTCACTTTTTTAACTTTTACAGTAAATAAAGCTCCATTTTCTATATTTATAACATTTATAAAGCCATTCATATTTCTTTCAATAATATTTTTGGACATATACAAACCAATACCTGTACCTTGTGTTTTATGTCTTGTTGTAAAATATGGTTCAAAAATTTTATTTACGATATTTTTTTCAACACCGCCTGCATTATCTGTAATTTTTACAATTGCAAAATTTTCACCTTCTTTTATTTCTATGTTAATTTTTGGGTTTTCAATCTTTCTTTCAATCAATATATCTTTTGCATTACTTAAAACATTTAGAATAACTTGGGAATATTCATTTTTATATCCAAATATTTGTGTATCCTCAATGAGATTGAAAGTAACTTCTATTTCATGATATTTAAGTGAAGACTTTAAAATATTATAAGCATCTATACAAGCTTTTTCAATAGAAAATTCTTCCTTTTCACCTTGAGGTTTAAAAAAATTTTGAAAGTCTGATATAGTTTGGGACATATAAGAAGTTAGTGTATTTGCTTCTTTTATTTTTGTATCTATATAATCTTTTGTGAACTTATCAAAGTCATACGTAATTTTCATATTCATATGTATTGCAGAAATCTGAGCTAATGGTTGTCTCCATTGATGAGCAATATTTCCAATCATTTCACCCATTGAAGCTAGCTTACTTTGTTGTATTAAAAGTTGTTCTTGTTCAAGTCTTTGATTAATTTCTTTTTGAATCTTTTCTTCAAGATTTTCCATCATATCATTCATCATAATTTTTAGTTCATTTAAAGTTTCATTATTACTAGTTTTAGTAACTCTAGATCCTAAGTTTCCACTTTTAATATTTTCTAATACCTTCGTAGCATCTTTCATTACTATTTCATTATTTTGTATATTTTTTTGGATTATTGCTACATTTGTATTAATTGAAGTTGCAATTTGGTGAAACTCATCTTTTGAATTAATTTCAATTTTTTCTACACTATTTTTTTTATGATTTAAATATGAGAAAAAGTCATTTAACCCTTGTTGTACTATTTGTATAGAATTAATAATGTTTCTAGCAACAAACCATCCAATAAGTGTTGCCAAAATAAATAAGAATAATATATATATTAAAATAGATATCTTTAACTCTTTTGCCTGCTCAACTGCTCGAGTGTAAGCAATCGTAGAGTTATTTAGAAACTTACTCTGTGTTTTTAAAAGACTATCAATTAGTAAAGCAAACTGCTCCCTACTTGAAGTCGTAACATTTATATAAGCACCCTCTTGAAACTCTTCTTTTAAGTATTGTTCAGTTTGAAAAACAAAGCTTTTATAATTTTGCCACATTTGTAGAGTTTTTATTTGTTCAGGTTCTAATTTTTTAAACTCTAAATCTAGGTTTTTAATTACAAAATTTAAATCTTTTTCTATACTATCTCGTATAGAACTATTTGGAGCTATTACTAAAGATTGAGTTAATTCTCTTAGTTTATATAATGGTGTAATAATTTTATCTTGTAAAGATAATACATCTTGAGATTTACTATGTACGACTCTTAAGGTTTCTTTATTATGCTCACTTACTTCAATTGCTTTATATGATAATAGAGCAATTGATGTGCACATTATAAAAAATAGAACACCTAGTTTAAATTTGATATTTAGCTTATTTAATAGTTTCATATTTAATTCTTTTTGGTTTTATTGCTTTTTTAAATTCTTCTTTATACTCTATATTTTTAGGTCTTAAAGACCAGTGATTATTACTTATCTCTATTTCCCATAAAGGTATAATTCCACCTTTATATGGTTTGTATATTACTTCTTTATTTACTGCTGTTACTTTATTTTGAGAAGGGACTCTTAAAGTATAAGCCTTTTGCTTTGCTCTAAAAAGTATATCTTTTACAACTTCTTCATACTCTTTAGTTTTTGTTTTTGTGATAAAATACTTCTTTATATACTCTTGCATTAAATCATCTTTTTTTATAGTTGACCAAGCCCCTGATGTTTCATAAATAAAAAATACTGACCAAGGGTTTTCATAATACCAATCATCATCTCCCCATATTAATAAATCCCAGTTTTTATCATTTTTATTTTTATTAGTTTTTAAAAGCTGCTCATATATATCTTTTTCACTATTTGTAATTTTATAATTAAAAGTTACACCATATTTTTTTAATTGATATTCAATACCTTTAAGTAAAAACATAAACCTATCTTGAGTATAAATATTTAGTTTTAAGCCATTTAACAAACTATTTAATTCACTTTTAGAAAACTTTTTCTCTTCAAATTTATACTTTTCTGCAACTTTCTTTACAATATCGTAATTAATAGAAGTTGTAAATGGAGATATTTTACCTTCATTTTTATATACAAAATTAAGTAGGTTTTCTTGATTTAATGCTTGATTTAATGCTTGCCTTATATTTTGGTTTTGAAGTTTTTTATTTCCATTTATAAGGTTAAAAAATATTACAAAATTATCTGTGGATTCTGAAATAATAAGCTTTGAATACTCTGATAATAACACTTCGATTTTTTTATTAAAAGGGATTGGCATTAAATCAAGCTTTCCTTCATATTTTGTAATATCTTCGATTGCTTTATTTACATCAAGTTGTGTGTAGACTGTGATTCTTTGAATTTTTGGAAAGTTTTTATTCCAATAATATGGATTTGCTACAAGTTCTAGTTTTTCTGTTTGCTTACTTCCTAAAGCAAAACCACTTTGCAAAATATATGGACCCATTCCAAAAGCACCTGCTGCTTTTGTAGCTGTTCCTGTTTCTGCTCCTATTGGATTATATTTTTCTATGTACTCTTTAGTATAAAAATAAATTCGTGATAAATCTGTTAAAAACATCTCATATTTTTGTTTTAAAACTATTTTAAATCTTTTTTTATCAAGTTTTATAATATCAAAATCAACTTTATCAATATTGGTATATAAAAGTGGATTCTTCTTAAAAAATTCAAGATTAAATAAAACATCATCCATAGTAAAATCTTTTCCATCTTGAAACTTTAAATTTTCTCTAAGCTCAAAGATATAAGTATACTCACCAACTCTTTTGTGTGATTTTGCTAAATCATATATCCAACCTCTTTTATTATCATAAGATCTGATCAATCCTGAGTTTGTTGATTTAGCAATATAAGAATAAGGAATTGAAGGTAAAAAGATATTTATATGAGATTTTGGGTTTAGAGGTTTTGCTTTATTACTGTTCGCACTATCATCTCTAAACTCAAATTTAGAGATAAGATGCTCTTGTGCTAAGGAGTTTGTATATATAAAAATTAGTAGAATTATAATCCTATACAAATCGATATCCAACTCCTGAAAGATTAAAAATCATATCTGTGGGAAGTTTTTTTCGTAAATTCCTAACTAATGATCTTAGTGCGCTATCAGTCATAACATCATCGCCCCAAACTTTATCTTGGAATTCTTCATAATTAACAACTCGCGATTGATTTGATATTAAAACTTCTAAAAAAGTCATCTCTTTTTTATTTAAAATAATACTTTCATCTTTGTATTTTAATTCTTTTAAATCATAATCATAAACATAATCTTTATCAACTTTTAATATAACTTTTTTATTTGAATCTAGCATGTTTACACAGTTATTTAAAGATTCAAATAACTCATCTAAATCAAGAGGTTTTACAATATATTTTTCCATATGTAATTCAACAGCATCTAGCAAATACTCTTTATCTGTATGAGCAGTTATCATAACAACTGGGATATTTTTATCTGTTTGTCTAACTTTTTTTATAAATTCAATACCATTTACATTTGGCATACGAATATCACTTAAAATAATATCAGGATTTTTTTCAAGATATAATTTATATCCTTCCTCTCCATCATTTGCTTCATAAACTTCTTTTACATAGTATCTTAGAGAATCTGCAATATTTTCTCTAATTCCTATTTCATCTTCAGCATAAAGAAGAGTCAAGTTTTGTAATTTTTCAAGTACATCTTTTCTCATAATCTCTCCTTTTTGCTAATTATACTTAATTTTTACTTTTTTGTTTTTGGATAAAATCCATTATTAGATGTAGCTTTTACAAATCTTGCTAAATAAGCTGCTTCTTCTTCATCAAGTTGAGCAAAACCATTCATAGTTTGTAAAATAGCATCCCATTCTAACATTGAATGTTCTGTTGGTGCATGTGCTGCATGGCATTGTGTACAGTTTTCATAAAAAAACTCTTCATGTTCTTCCCAAATTTCAAGTGGATTACTAGCTAAATAACCTTTCTCAATTATTGCTTGAACTTTTTTTGTTTCACCATCTTTTCCAAAAGTACTTTTTTCTACCGATGCTAATAAGAGTGATTTATCTTTATTTATATAAAGCTTATTACCAAAAACCATTCCTGAAAATTCAACTAATGAATTCTTATCATCAACATCTTTTAATACTTTTACAGGAGTACCAATATAAAGTTTTGCTTTGTTATTGTCAATTTTTACATTTGCTGTTTGGAAGATGTACATTTCACTAGCACTTAGTAGGGAAAAACTCCCTACTGCAAATAATGTTATTAATAATCTTTTAAAAATATTTTTCATAATTAAGCTCCTTGAATTTTTGGTGGGTTATATGCTACATTTGGAGTAACTACATTCACCTTTTTAATTGAAACTAGTGTTGAGTTTGCTGTTGTTGCATTTGCCATTTGAGATGTTGGTCTTGATGACGTTAATACATTAACTTGTCCAGAATTACATCTTGAATTCTCTTTTGAACTATCTTCAGGAGAATACCAAGCTCCTTCCTCAATTGCTGCAACACCATCTCTAATAGTATTTGTAACCACTACACCTGCCAAAATACTTCCTCTATTATTATATACTTCAACAATCTCGCCATCTTTTACTCCAAATTTTTTAGCGTCATTTGGAGAAATTCTAATTGGCTCTCTACCTTGCACTTTATGCACATTTTGAACCCATGTATTATCCATTTGTGTATGGATTCTATATGTTGGATGTGGTGATACTAAGTGTAATGGATATTTTTTTGCTAATTCTTTATTCCCTAACCACTCTTCTGGCTCCATCCACATTGCATGACCTTTAAAGTCTTTATATTTATAACTTTCAAACTTTTCAGAGAAAATTTGAATTTTCCCAGTTTCTGTTTTAAGTGCATTTGCTACAGGATCTTTTCTAAACGCTTCATGTCTAACATATTTTCTAGCTTCATCAGGAATATCATAATGAACACTTCCTTTTTCCCAGAAATCTTCAAAAGCAATTTTCATTACTTTATTTGCATAAGATCTTTTGTATAATCTTTGAATCCAATCCATTGGAGTTCTATCTCTTGTAAATCTTTTTTCAGTTCCAAATCTTTTTGCTAATTCAGTGAAAATTTCATAATCATCTTTTGACTCATATCTAGCATCAACTACTTTTCTCATTGCAAAAATTCTATCATTTGAGTATGACATACCAGAAGCAATATCATCTCTTTCTAAAGTTGTAGTTGCAGGAAAAACAATATCTGCCATTTTAGCAGTTGGTGTCCACCATGGTTCTATAACAACAACAGTATCTAATGTTCTCATAGCTTTAATTAGCTCATTTACATTTGGTTGATGTCCAATTGGTGAGCCACCTGCACTTAACATAAACTCAACTTTTGGATACTTAATAGTTTTACCTTTATAAGTAACAATTTCACCTGGTTTATTAATTAAATCACTCATTCTTGAAGCTGGAATAGTAAGAGTTACCGCACCACCTTTTCCTTGACTTAATCCACCAACAGTTCTTTTTCCAGATGCAGCATCACCACCACCTTCATAATGCATAGAGAAACCAAAACCACCACCTGGTAATCCAATTTGTCCAAGCATTGAAGCTAAAGTAATTATAGACCAATCAACTTGTTCACCGTGTGCTGCTCTTTGCATTGCCCAGTTTCCTGCAATCATAGTTCTTTTAGAAACCATTAATTCAGCTAATTGCTCAATTGTTTTAGCAGGTACTTCTGTTAATTTTTCAGCCCATTTTGTTGTTTTAGGAATTCCGTCTGTTTTTCCTAAAAGATATGGTAAAAATTTATCAAATCCATGAGTATATTTTTCAATAAATGCTTTATCATATTTACCAGTTTTATATAAATGATACATCATTGCCATCATCATTGCAACATCAGAACCTGGTCTAATTTTAATCCAATCAGCTTTAAACTCTTGTCCAGATGAATTATAAATAGGGTCAATTAAAATTACTTTCATACCAGCTTTTTTGTACTCTTCATAAGCATCATAACATCTGTGATTTGGTACAGAATAACCTGCTCTATTAGTTTTGTATAAATCAGCTCCCCATAAAACCATAACTTCTGTATGTTTGATAATTTGTTCATGTGCAGTTTGAATAGAATAAACTTCCATATCCCCAACAACTCCTGGATTTACCGGACCAGCAGCGCCATTTGAATACTCACCAGCAGTTCCAACAGCTCCACCAATTTGGTTAAAGAATCTTCCAGCTAAAACATTTGGCTTAAAAGCTCCTGGAATTGACCAACCACCATAAGATGCGTTGTAAAGTGCTTCATTACCACCTTTTTTTTGTGCTTTTTTAATAGCGTCTGCAGCTAAATCAAGTGCAGTTTCCCATGAAACTCTAACAAATTCTTCTTTACCTCTTAAATCACCTCTACCTTTTCCTTCTAAGTAAGATTTTCTTACTACTGGATATTTAACTCTTGAGTTTGAAGTATTCCTATCGGCTAAACCTTTTACTATAACAGTAGGGTTTGCATCTGAATCTAATTGTGAAGTGATGTCAACAATTTTGTCATCTCTTACATGAGCATAAAAAGGTCCAAAGTGAGAAGCACTTGGGATTTTTTTAGTTCTTGACTCCATAATATTTGTAGCAGCACCACTTATTGTAGTACTAGCAGCAATAGCAGCTGTCCCTATGGCACCTTTTTTTAAAAAGTTTCTTCTTGAATTGTTCATCTTAATTTCCTTAATTTGAATTAACTATAAAAGAAGTTTAACAAGAAAAAAGAGCAAAAAAATCGAATGATTCGATTTTTGGAAAAAATTAATAAATTAAAAAAATATAAGTAATCCAACCCCCTTGAAGGATTAAATCGTAAAGTGTTAAAAATAAGAACTATTAAATATCTTAAATTAGAATAATATAAATATTCACATATTTCATAAACTCTTTTATATCAATCTGACGAGATAAGATAAATTCCTACTTAGAAATTAAAAATATCTAAGTTAAAGTAATAAGTCTCTCAAACTCTACTTTTTGAACAAGTTAAATAAATTGAGCTATGTTATATATTTTTAGAATCTTTGCAAAGTTCAATAATCTCATGATATTTAAATTCATCAATTCTTGTTTTTATATCTTCTGTTAATTCTTTTGATAATTGTTCTTTATTTAACAATTCTGAAATTACTTTGTTATCCATATTATTACAAGCTTCAATTAGTTTTTCTAAATTTTCTTTTGAAATACTTTTATAATCAAGTTGTTTTGCTTCTTCATTATTTTCTTCATATTTTAAATCTGCACCAATGTATTTTTCTAACATTAATAAAAGTTCACTCTCTTCAATTGGTTTTGCTATAAAATCATTTGCACCTGTATTTAAAGCATTTTTCTTATCTTCACTAAATACATTTGCAGAAACTACAACTATTGGTATTTTTTTATCTGTTTTTCTAATTTCTTTTATTGTTTTAATACCATTTAATTTTGGCATTAATATATCCATAAAAATGATATCAATTTTCTCTTTTTTATAAATATCTAAAACCTCTAAACCATCTTTTGCTTCATAAGTTTTAATTCCATAAAAAGATAAAAGCTCTATAAGTAATTTTCTATTCTCTTCTATATCATCAACTACAAGGGCTGTTTTTGTAAACTCTTGATTTTTCATTCCTACAATTAAGTCTTTATTTTTAATATCTTCTACTAAATCTTTTGAAGCTTTTTTATAGTTAACAGAAAAATAAAATTTACTACCCTCTCCTCTTTGGCTTTTTGCAGAAATACTCCCACCCATTAAACTTATTAACTCTTTTGTAATAGACAAGCCTAATCCTGTTCCATTTTTATTGTAATTTTCTTCTTTGATCTGTTCAAAAGGTTTGAAAATCTTTTCTAAATCCTCTTTTGAAATCCCAATACCAGTATCACTTACTTCAAAAAACAATTTATTCATGCTTTCATAAATATATAAATTTATCTCACCTTTTGTTGTAAACTTTAAAGAATTACTTAAAAGATTAATCAGTACTTGTCTTAATCTTTGTTCATCTAAAGTTACAAATTTTGGTAAATTTGAAGCATAAGTAATATTAAAATTTAAACCCTTAGCTTTTGACCTAAATAAAAATAAAGCTTCGATTTCTTTTATTGTTTCATGAAGATTAAATGTTTTTGGAAGTACTTCTATTTTTCCTGCTTCTATTTTTGATAATTCTAAAATCTCATTTATTATATTTAGTAAATAGTTTGCACTTTTTTTAATCGTATGAAG